>Ga0255055_10000641_pt1 | contig 26589 bp, 28 predicted proteins | sample JV7_2_27_MG_FD_188633 | JGI IMG/M metagenome (GOLD analysis project Ga0255055, IMG submission 188633) | Seawater microbial communities from Jervis Inlet, British Columbia, Canada - JV7_2_27 | ecosystem: Environmental > Aquatic > Marine > Inlet | place: Canada: British Columbia | collected...
GTGCCGGGCTTCTGCTGAAGACCCTGCCCGAGTGGCTTGCAGGCCGGGTCAGGCCGCAGCCGCAGGACGGGTCGAGGGCGACCTGCAGCGGGTTGATAACCGTCGAAGACGCCGAGTTGGACTGGCGGCTTCCGGCACTCGAACTATGGCGGAGGGTGAGGGCCTACAACCCCTGGCCGGGATCTTATTCCCGGTGGCGAACGAAGCGGCTCAAGGTTCATGAGGCGGTGCCTCTGGATGATGCTGCAACGGGAGAGCCGGGAACTGTGATGACCCTGCCGGAGCCGCCGGGAGTGGGGGTCATGACCGGCCGCGGCATTCTCGGCCTCGAGCAGGTACAACTGGAAGGGAAACAGAAGATGTCGGCCGACGAGTTCGTGCGCGGGAAGAGAGACTTCATCGGCTCTGTGCTCGGGTAGGGCTGGCTGGCGTAGGCCCCGTAGCCGATCGACCTCACTATGGCTACATCCGCCGGCGGGAGCCCATCCTCAACAATGAGTACACTCTCTCTACCTGCCGCCTCGTATCCTCTAACGAGCCATCGTTGTCGATGACGAAGTCGGCGGACTTGACCTTCTCGTCAAGTGGAAGCTGGGAGGCGATCCTTCTCCGGGCATCCTCGACCCTCATCCCCCTTTCCTCTAAGCGTCTCAGTTGGGCCTCCTCGCTGGCGTAGACTACTACGGTCTTGTCCACGACTATAGGCAGAGCCGCCTCATGCAGCAGCGGGATGTCCTTGATGATGATGGCATCGGGATCGAGCCTCCTGATATCCTCGGTGATCCTCTCGTCCTCCACAACCACCTGCGGATGCACAATCTGGTTCAATCTGGCCCTCTTCTCCTCGTCGGCGAAGACCATGTCTGCCAGCTTCCGGCGGTTCAGGGTCTGATCCTCGTTGAGAAATTCGTCGCCGAAACACTCGACTATCTCCCTCCACGCCTTCGAGTGCTTATCAACCGCCTTTCGGGCCAGTTCATCCCAATCGACTGTATAGGCGCCGAGTTCCCTGAAGAAGCCGGCTACTGTGCTCTTGCCGGTGCCAACACTTCCTGTAAGCCCGACCACAATCATCCGTGCGCTTCCTTCACCTCTATGATGGCTTCTTGACGGATAACCTTCGATAGTAAGGGGAATGCGACAAATACAGGGCTGCCAGAGGATTGTGTCCCGTAACCCTGTCCTTCACCGCCAGCACCGTCATGGGAACGCGGCAGTACTGAATAAAGAGGGTATCGTGCCCGATACAGAGTCCCAGCATGATGGCCAGATCGACCGGAGCAGTGTTGAGCAATCCTGCCTGCACTATGGGGTTGCACATTGACTCCCAGGCGTCGGGTCCACCTATGTGCTGATCGGGCCTGATGCCGATCCTTTGCTTGGCCGTAGCTCCGGCTTTACAGCATACCGAGACAACCTCGAACTCCCTGCTCTCGAGAATGTCGGTTAGCATTTGCGCCTCTTCTCTCAGTCCGAGGCAGAATGCCAGGCCCAGTCTCCTGTAGCCGCACTTAGAGGCAAACTGGATCAGCTCTTCAATGCGGGGGATCTTGGTTCTCAGGCCCTCCTCCGTTCGTTCGTAGCACTCGAACTCCTGTATTGAGGCCATGCGTGCCAGTTCCTTGACCTCGGGCTTATCATACTCAGAGACAGCCGAGGTGATCAGATCGGGGGCGGATTTCATTGGGCAGAAAGGGGGAGCGTCGTCGATGGCGGGAACCTCACCGATCCCCATGACAGGGCTGCATACTACCTTGCCGCATTTGGCGCACATGGGATGCATTATGTAGCTCATAGTCACAACTCCTGTTTCTAGTCGGGCTGCCACGGAGAGCCACTGGCTTTGCTGTCAGCGTCAGGCCGGCGACGGAGCGTCTCGGCGGGATCGAGAGAGCTCGCTTCAGGGACGGAGGCTTCATAGACGTTGACAACCCTGGCAAGACTTCTGAACTGGGCGTGTATGCGGGCCAGATGATTAGGCGGCAATGGCTGCGCATTGCACGGGCGCAACGGTGTATTGATCTGAACCTCGTCGGGAGAAAGGCTGCCGGCGAGGTCCGCTATCTCTCTGGCATTAGCTTCGTTGGCCTTAACGAACATTATCTGAAGGGCCAGCTTGCCCCGGAATGTGTCCCTGAATCTTCTCATGCCATCAACTATCAGGCTGAATGATAGGCCGATCGCGGGCCTGTTGACGAGTGAAAACACCTCCTCGTTCGGCGCATCCAGCTTGGCCACAACAACATCAGCCCGGGCCAGCCTTTGCTTCACGTCCTCGCGGAACATAAGTGAACAGTTGGTAAGAACAGCTATGGGCAGACTCAGCATTGGCCTGGCAAGGTCAATTGCCTCACCTAGATTAGCAGCCAGTGTGGGCTCTCCCATGCCAGAAAAGGTGGCGAAGTCGGCTTCTATCGGCTGCATGGATCTGAGTTCCCTGTTCAACTCTTCGAGTCCTATGAACTCGGTTGGCTCTGTGACAAGACGACTTGCTTCACCCAGCTGGCAGTAGATGCAGTTAAAGGAGCAGATCTTGCTCCTGGTGTTCAGAAGGTCTATACCAAGTGACCTGCCCAATCGCCACGAAGCAACAGGACCATAGATAATCGCCATTTCAGGGCCCACCCTTCTGTGGACAAACCCCTATGCGGCAATGGTCCTGTCTGGACGAGGTCTGCCGGATACGGCAGCGATTGCAGGACCCGGGCACCCTGTCATGCTCGATCATTATTACGGTACGCTCTCTTCCAGGGTTCGTTCCTCGTCAGGAAGTAGTCTTTGATAGCGGCCTTCAGCGTGTCGGCTGCCAGGAGGGCACAGTGCTTGCTCTCATCGGGCAGGCCCCCTAACTCATCCAGCACTGCCGCCTGCGTGATCTTGTGGGCTTCAGCGATGCTCCTGCCTGTAGCCATCTCAGTAACCATACTGCCGGAGGCGATGCTCGGGCCGCAGCCGTCGGTCATGAACGTGGCACTGGCAATAGTGTCGCTGCTGACTTTGATCCATACCTCCATGGTGTCGCCGCAGGAGCCGGTTTCTCTCGCAAACCCGTCGGCATTCTGCATCATTCCTAAGTTCTTCGGGTTCATAGCATGCTGAATAACCGTTTCTGAGTATACGCTGCGGGCGTCCGCCAGGATCAGGTTCTGAAGGTCGTTAGAGTCTGAGTACAAGGTCTCCCCTCCTATCTACTTGACCGTGGTCGATATGGCCCGGACCAGGGAGTCACCCAGCCCGGTCACGATTTCGCCTTCATAGCTCTCAATCCTGCCCTCGTCGCACAGTCTGGCCAGAGCGGGGTCTATGGGCAGTTGACCGAGCAGCGGGGCATTGACAGCCCTGGCCATCTCCTCTCCCCGGCTGCGACCGAATACCTCAATCCTCTTGTCGATCTCGGGTACGTAGAGATAACTCATGTTTTCTACCACGCCGAGGACACGTTTGTCCATTGTACGCGCCATGTTCACGGCCTTGCGAACGATCATCTCAACGAGGTCCTGAGGAGTGAAGACAACCACGACCCCGGAGATCGGGAAGGACTGCATAAGAGTTAGAGGTGCGTCGGCAGTTCCCGGAGGCAGGTCGACAAGCAGGTAGTCGAGCTTGCCCCAGAGCACGTCCTCGCCGAATTGCTTGATGGTGTTTCCAATCAGGGGGCCACGCCAGATCACTGCGTCTTCCTCGCTGGGGAGGAGAAGGTTGATGGACATGACCTCGATTCCCGACCTCGAAAGCACAGGCAGGATTCCGCTATCGTTGCCGCTCGGGCGCTCGCTGAGCCCGAACATCTTGGGTATGCTGGGTCCGGTGATATCGGCGTCGAGTATGCCCACCTCGTGGCCGCGGCGTCTAAGAGAGATGGCGAGCAGGCTTGACACCAGAGATTTGCCTACGCCTCCTTTGCCGCTCATCACGGCGACCATGTGACCTATCTCATTGAGATCCTTGGCCTTGGCGTCACTGTATTCTATACTCGCATGGTTGACTTCGGGCAGATCCTCAACCACTTCCTTCACCTTTCCCCTAATCCAGTCCTGTGCACCGGGAACCAGCCCGGTCGATGACAGGGCGATGTTCACCTTCTTGTCGGAGGTGGTTATCTTGCGCACCAGGTTCATATCCACTATGCTGCGTTTGACGGCGGGCACCATGATCGATTCCAGTCTTTCCATTACTTGTTGTTTATTCGCCATATGCTCTCCTCCGTACAGCAATGTTAGTGGTCACAGATATTGCCCTCGGTAGTTAGCTGGCCCTCGAGATAACTCAGAACCGCCCTCTCCGGGTCGCTTTCCACAGCGCCGACAATTACCTCGATGCGGTGTTGCCGGAAAAGGCCCTGTGCCCGCGATCCCATACCTCCGGCGATAACCAGGGCAACGCCTTGCTCAGCCAGCCATTCCGGCAGCAGCCCCGGCTGATGCCCGGGCGACGGCACCAGTTCCTTCCTTATGATTGTCCTCTTGTCTTCATCAGCGTCGATCAACGCGAAGAACTCGCAATGACCGAAGTGCGGCGACACTCTCCCGCCGCTGACCGGTATCGCATATCTCATAATAACCTCCGTATAGCTTTGTCTACTGTATGTCTATCCATATATCTATCCTTCTAGTGCCGCCTGCAGGGGTTCCCCGTCACCTTGCCGTAATCGAGACATCTGAGGTCGTGAATTGGCATCTACTGCGCTAACTCCTCTCAAAACCTGTTCTGAGTGAGACCACCTGCCTCACGAACCGACGCCTCAGGTAGGACTACTCGGCGCACAAGATTCGCTAGAAGCAGTACCAAAGGATGAGATTACACGGCGGGGATTCCCTGTCCCACATTTGGGGCATTTCACATCGTGGTCGCTACTGGTCATGCTTCGTCGCAGCTCAAAACGTTCGCCACACCTGGGGCACTCGTATTCGTAGATCGCCATGTTATGTTATCCCTGACTGCCGTTTGTCAGCATTGTTCGGAGCGTATTCCATGTTCTTTCCATCTCACGACTGATGCTACCGTTTGTGTATTCGACTATAGGGACTCCGTGAACTATCGATTCGGTAACAACGTTATCAAAAGGAACCTTTCCCACGACCGTAACTCCCTGGCTCAGACACTGGCTCTCAATCTGCCGTGAATTCTCCTCATTCAGATCGTGCTTGTTGATGCAGACCGCCGCCGGGACACCGAAGTGGCGGCAGACGCCCAGTACTCTCTCCAGGTCGTGCATTCCTGAGAGGGTTGGCTCGGTGACCAGAAGGGCCAACGCTGCCCCTGACAGGGATGAGATGACGGGACAGCCGATGCCGGGTGGTCCATCACTGATAATATAGTCCAAGGCTTGCTCTTCGGCAACCTTCCTGGCCTGCTGCCGTACAACCGCTACCAGTTTCCCTGAATTCTCTTGAGCTATTCCCAGCCGGGCATGGACAAGAGGGCCATACTTGGTATCGGAAATGAACCAGTATCCGGCCATATTGTCCCTCATTGTTATAGCTTCAGTTGGGCATACGTGGCGACAAAGGCCACAACCTTCACACGATACCTCGTCAACCCGGAAATCCTTGATTGCGTGGAAGCGGCAAAGCTCCTCGCACAGTCCGCACTCGTTGCACCTGTCCGGGTCTATGCAGGCTACCTGCCCGCTCCAAAACTCGTTTCTCTCTCTCTCCAATGGGCTGAGAAGCAGGTGAAGATCTGCCGCGTCAACATCGCAATCGGCAAGTACCTTTCTCTCTGCGAGAGCGGCCAGCGAGCCGACGATGATGGTCTTCCCGGTGCCCCCTTTACCGCTTAGTACTACGACTTCTTTCATCAACTATCTCCGCGACCTTATCAAAGAGCTGAAGGAAGATGCTCTTCCACTGCGGCATGCCATCGACCAAAGTTATACCACGTGAGTAGAGGCGGGCGATCTCCATATCCAAAGGAATGGTAAGCAGGATAGGTATGTTCTCTTTCTCACAGTACTCTTCCACTTTGCTATCACCTACACCGGCACGGTTGAGCACAACGCCGCATGGGACACCGAGGTCTCTCACCGTTTCGACGGCAAGGGCCAGGTCATTCAGCCCAAATGGAGTTGGCTCAGTTACCAGAATACAGAAATCGCTCCCCTTGATTGCCTCTACTACCGGGCAGGATGTGCCCGGCGGAACATCTATGATGACTGTATCATCGTTATTGGCATACTCCTTCACTTTTCTGATAATCGGTGGCGCCATTGCCTCACCCACACTGAGCCTGCCCTGGACAAGATCGACTGCGCCTGAGCAGCCCCATTCAACAACCCCTATCTCGCGGCTCTCCTCAGTGATAACCTTCTCTGGGCAGAGGTAACAGCAGGCACCGCACCCGTGACAGAGCTGAGGGAAGGTCAGCACGTGCTTGCCTAGTACGGCAATGGCGTGATAGGCACACACCTCAGCACACTTGCCGCAGTAGGTGCACTTTTCTTCGTCTACCTTGGGAACCGAAATTGATACGGCTTTGCTACCGGTGATTTCGGGTTTCAGAAACACGTGGTCGTTTGGCTCCTCCACATCACAGTCGAGCAGTTTAACCTTATAGTCACCGCTCAGCGAAAGAGCCAGGCTAGTAGCGACCAGCGTCTTTCCTGTGCCACCCTTCCCACTGGCAACAGGTATTATCATTCTATTCTCGAATCATCTTGGCACCACACTTGGGGCACGTTAAATCGTAGCAGGGAATACCTACCTCGTGAGGGATACTTGCACCACAACTCGGGCAAACACAGCTGCCACTAGGGCCTGCCCCAGGTCGGTTTCCACCCATCCTTCCCATACCCCGGCCACGTCCTGATCCTCTTCCCGGCCCTTGACCAGAAGGTCCCGTGCCATCTCCTCTAGGCATTACTCACCGCCCCTTCTCCAACTCTGCGATGCGACGTTGAATCTCACTTAGCTGCTGCGCCATCATCTGAGTCTGAGATTTGAGCGCCTCTATCTCTTCCTCGGGGCTCATTGCTTGGGGCGCTGCCTGGGGTATTATTTCTGGCCCCATGCCTCTGCCCATTCCTCGACCCATACCCATACCCATGCCGCGACCCATGCCACCCCCCATACCCATGCCAGAATGAGAGCCTACATTTGGTTGGGTGCTTGGTTGTAGCCTACCTGTATTATAGGCTTCAACAGCATCCCTTATCCTGCCTGAAACACCGGTGATTACTTGAATCCCCGCTGCAGAAAGGGTCTGGTAAGCGTTGGGCCCACAATTACCCGTGAGCACGAACTCCACGCCTTTGCTGGCAATCGTCTGGGCAGTGCTGATGCCTGCCCCACCGGCAGCCATGGCGCTCGAATTCTCCAAAGTCTCAAACTCCATGCTTTGGGGGTCAACGATGATGAAGTATTGACACCTTCCAAAACGAGCGTCTACCTCCGCGTCCAGGTCAGGAGCCAGCGCTGATACAGCGATTCTCATGGTGCACCTCCTTTTGGGTTACTCTGTCTCCAATTCTTTGATTCTGGCGTCTATCTGTTCGAGTTGGTCCTTTACTGCCTCGGCCTCGTCTTTGAGCAAATCGAGCTCTTGCTCCCGGGTCATCTGGGGGGCGTAGGAATAGGCTCCCGGAGCAGGTCCAGCGGGTGCGCCATAAGCGTATGGTACAGGTCCTCCATACGGGATACCCATGCCAAAGCGGTAGCCCCTTCCGAAGCCATATCCGCGTCCCAAGCCATGCCGCCTGCCGTAACCGTATATTCGCCCCAGTCCCCGAGGCCGGCAATAACCCCTAGCGCCTCCTGTCATCGGCCCCATTCCGGCCGGACCGGTTCCATCAAATCCTGGCATGTTTCACCTCCTTGTTCATGTCTTAGTGTCCGTACAGACACTGTTCATTCACTCCCGAAGTTCCTTCAATCTTCTCTCGGTCATATCTAACTCGCTCGCGAGTGCCTCCGCCCGGCTCTCAGGAAAGGACAACTCCTGCTCGCCGGTCATCTGTGGGGTCCAGGCATCTCTCACCTCCTTACAGGATCAAATAGTCACCGTAGGGGGTATCCATATCGTCCCCATCGGCGCCAACCCCGACCGAGGCCTCGACCAAGGCCAAGTCCGCGCCCGGGCCGTGGTGGCGCGGCATAACCGTAGGTGTAAGGGTAGCGATAACCGGGTACCGGACTGGCGAAGCCTGGCCTGCCGAAACCGGCACAGAAGCCCGCTGCCCTTCCTGTCATCGGCCCCGAGCCCATCGGTCCAGTTCCATCTCCGAATGGCATGTCTATCACCTCCTTTCTGCGTTTACTGTTTAGCGTCTGCCCCCGCGGAATCTGCGGCCGCATCGGCCGCGTGGACCAAACGGGGGCAGAGGTGTAGGCTGGGTATTGTCACTGGAGCATACCGGGCACGACACGGGAAGCTTCTTTGCCCTGACCTCAAAGGGCACATTCCACTCGTGCCCGTCGTCATCGCACCTGAAGCGGCGCTGGGCAAGCTCGAAGTTGCCTCCCTCGATCTGAATCGCTTTGCCGTTGATCAGCGCGTCAGCCAGGTTCTTCCTGGCAGAGTCCAGTATGCGGTGAAAGGTCGGCCTTGAGATCCTCATTCGCTGTGCGCAGGCCTCCTGTTCCAGTCCCTCCACGTCCCTGAGGCGGATCGACTCAAGCTCCTCAAGGGTGATGCGAACACCCTCGAGTGCAGCGACCGGAATCCCAACCGGTCGAAAGGAACCTATGCTTGGCATTCGGGCAACACATCGCAACTTCGCTGGTCTGGCCATCACAGGTTCACCATCTGTTTGCTATGAATTATGAACATATGTCAATAATAATGATAACGGATCGGGGCGGAGTTGTCAAGTCTTGACCAGGGTTTTCTCGAGGTGGTACAAATGTCAGCGTGGATAGTGTTGAACTCTTCCCTACCCTTGAGCACTGCGTCGAAAGCGCGGCAAGGGAGGAATTCTGGAGGTTGGTGAATAGATATTTGGAAGACAGGGGAGGGGACAGCAAACTTCAGGAGAGGATCGAGCTCCTCAAAGCCTTCCTGGAATCGGCTGACTTCGGAAGACTCCGCAGTCGGAGCGAGGTGTACCTGGTGAAAGGGAAGAAGGTCAGGTTTGTCATCTGCTGGAAGGAGGGGCAACCTTATTGCCAGATGGCAGTGGTCGAGGGCGCTTAGCAGTTCAGATTCCTGCACTCTGTTGGAGGCGGGTCGACACTGGAAAGTGGCAGCGAGGCCGCCCTCTACCTGTGGACCAGGGCTACGGCCAGGGCAGCCATCCCCTCTTCTCTGCCGACGAAGCCCAGGCTGTTGGTGGTGGTGGCTTTGATAGTTACCCGCCCTGACTCCATGCCTAACGATTGGCCTATACGTTCCCTCATCTCTTCCGTGAAAGAAGAGAGCTTGGGGGACTGGGCGATTATGGATGCGTCAATGCTGGCTACAACGCATCCCTTTGCCTTGAGCAGCGCGGCAGTTCTCTCCAGCAGGAGCAGGCTCGAGACACCCTCGTACTCAGCCTCGCCGGCGGGAAACAGGGTGCCGATATCGCCCAGATCAGCAGCGCCACACAGGGCATCTATTACGGCATGAACCGCCACGTCGGCATCGCTCCAACCGGACAGTCCCTTGTCGTAAGGGATGTCCACACCTCCCAGGACCAGCTTTCGCCCGGGAACCAAAGGATGGCTATCGTATCCGATGCCCGCTCTGAAGTCCTTCTGCATCTGCCTCCTTCAACAATATAGCACGGAAGAGCACTAGGAGTTGCCCTCTGCGATGATCCTTGCCAGCGACATGTCTCCGGGGGAGGTGACTTTGATGTTGTTATGATCTCCCATATACAGGTGAACCTCAGAGCCGAGCAGTTCGACGGCTGCCCCGTCATCCGTGACCTCCACCGCCAGACTCTCATATGCCTTGGTTATGACGTCAAGGCTGAATATCTGAGGCGTCTGTGCTGCCCACAGCCTGTCGCGCTGAAGAGTCGTACCGATCAGCCTGTCGTCGCCAACCAGCTTGATCGTATCCTTGACCGGCACCGCTGCTATGGCGGCCCCGGTCCTGTCTGCCAGCCGAAAACCGTTCTCAATCAGGGCAAGGGTCAGAAAAGGACGGGCTCCATCGTGGATCATGACCAGATCGCAGTCTGCTAACTGCTTCAAACCCTCTCTCACTGAGTCCTGTCTCCTCGGCCCCCCGGGACATACCGTGACCTTGGGCCAGCACCTTCTCTCTCCCAGTTCCCGTCCCCGGGCCAGGTCTTTGCGGTTCAGCACCAGGACTATCTGACCTATCAAGCTGCACCTCTGACAGGTCTCTACGCACCAGGCCAGCAGGGGTTTATCACCCAGGGGGGCGAAGAGCTTGTTAATGCCTCTCATCCGGTGGCTCGCCCCGGCGGCAACGATAAGCGCTGCCATCTTGTTGACCTCATTCATTGACTTGCTGCGGTCCATCAACTCTCGGCATCTGTAGCCTGCCTCCTCCCGCCCCTTGTCAGCCCCAGCGACAGAGCTTCGGCCACCGAGCCGGCTTCGAGTAGCCTCATATCCTCGACGTGGTGAGGCTTCCGCACCTCGTTTGCGCTGCCTGAAGGGAGTTTGGGTACGAGGCAAGACCTGAATCCTAGCCTGGCGGCTTCTGCGATCCTTCTCTCTATCTGGGATATTCCTCTCAGTTCTCCGTTCAGCCCCACCTCGCCGAGAGCCACCAGGCCGGGAATCGGGCTGCTATCGTGGAAGCTGGAGGCGATGGCCGTTGCGATTCCCAGGTCAACGGCGGGCTCGTTAAGCCTCAAGCCACCTGTGACATTGACAATCACGTCCTGGTTGAAGAGCTTCAGGCCGGCACGCTTGCTGAGCACAGCAATAACGAGTAGCAGCCGGTTGAAATCAACGCCGTTGGCAATACGCCTTGGCGGGCCGAAGCTGTTGGGGGTGGTGAGGGCCTGAATCTCGACCAACAAGGGACGGGTTCCCTCCAGTGTGGAGACCACCACTGATCCCACCGTTCCTTCCCTGTATGCGTTAAGGAAGACCTGAGAGGGGTTGTCAACCTCTGTCAACCCCCTGTCGCCCATCTCGAATATTCCCACCTCATTAGTGGAGCCGAAGCGGTTCTTTACGCTGCGTAGCAGGCGGTAGCTGCTAAACCTCTCTCCTTCGAAGTAAAGCACGACATCGACGATATGCTCCAGGGTTCCCGGGCCTGCGATGGCCCCCTCCTTGGTCACATGCCCTGTTATGAGAAGGGGCACACTCTTGTGTTTCGCCCATCTCTCCAACCTCCAGGTGCACTCCCGCACCTGGGAGATGCTGCCGGGCGTCCCCGCAACATCCTCAAGGTACATGGCCTGAATCGAGTCGATAACCGCCAGTCCCGGAGAAAGCCCTTCCAGGCATCCTACTACTGCCTCCAGGTCGGGCTCGGATAGAAAGTAGATCCCCTTGCCGGTTATGCCCAGGCGCTCGGCCCTGAGCTTGATCTGGTTGACGGACTCCTCTCCCGAGACATAGGCGACAGTCCTGTTGTCTTTCGCCAGCGCTGCTGAGATCTGGAGCAGAAGAGTGGACTTGCCTATCCCCGGCTCTCCGCCGATCAGTACCAGTGAGCCGGGCACCAGGCCGCCTCCCAGGACCCTGTTGACCTCGGAATAACCCAGGCAGAGGCGGGGAAAGTCGGCTTGCTCCACACTGAAGAGTTCGCGGAACTCGTTGCCTGAGGAGTGAGTCTGCGCTCCAGTGCGGGAAGAAGCTACCTTTGTTTCAACGAAGCTATTCCAGGTCTGGCAGTCAGGACAGCGTCCTGACCACTTGGGACTCTCTTTGCCGCATTGCTGGCAGAGGAAGATGCTTCGGGATCTGGATCTGCCGCGATTGCTAGAGTTCAAGTCCGCTGGCCGAGGCCTCTAGTACTCGATGACTGCGAGCCTCTCTCCAGTCTTCACTGCCTGTCCCGGGGAGACCGACACTTCCTTGACCGAGCCCTTTACTGGAGACACTATAGGGTTCTCCATCTTCATAGCTTCGATTACACAGATCGTGTCGCCGTCCTCGACAGCATCGCCGGCATTCACATCAATGCGTACTATTCTCCCCGGCAAGGGTGCCGTGACTACCTCTTGAGTCGCGCTTATGCTGCCTCCGTTACCAGTGGTTTAATCACGATGCTATCATCGGCACAATCGACTACCACCGTGTCTCCGGGCATGAACTCGCCACGGAGCAGAGCCTCGGAGAGCGGATCCTCAACCAGATTCTGGATCGTACGACGCAAGGGGCGGGCTCCAAAATCAGGATCATAACCCTTGTTGCTTATAAGGTCCTTGGCTTTGGCAGTGACCTCCAAAGCGACGTTTTTCTCCTTTAGGGAGGCGATAACCTGGTCGAGCATCAGGTCGACGATCTGGCGGATATGCTCTTCGCTCAGAGCGTGAAACACAACCGTGGCATCCAGACGGTTACGGAACTCGGGTCGGAATCTTCGCTCGTTCTTCATCTCCCCGAGCACCTTCTCCTTCATTTTCTCGTACTCCACCCGCTGCTTCCGCTCCCCATCGATATGGGCGGCAAAACCGAGGGTCATATCACGCTTGATGAGTGCGGCGCCGACATTGCTGGTCATGACTATGATGCTATTGCGGAAGTCAACTCTTCGTCCCTTGGCATCGGTCAAATGGCCATCATCGAATATCTGGAGAAGAATATTGAATACATTGTCATGAGCTTTCTCAATTTCATCAAGGAGAATAGCACAGTAGGACTTCCGTCTCACTGCCTCGGTCAGTTGCCCGCCTTCTTCATAGCCGATATAGCCCGGCGGTGCTCCCACCAGGCGAGCTACATTGTGAGGCTCCATGAACTCCGACATGTCGAGTCTGACCAGGGCATCCTCACTGCCAAACATGAACTCCGCCAGAGCCCTTACCAGTTCAGTCTTGCCCACACCGGTAGGGCCCAGGAAGATGAAGACACCTATGGGACGTCTCGGGTCTTTCAATCCGGCGCGAGCCCTTCTTACCGCTTTAGCCACGGTATCTATGGCCTCATCCTGGCCGACGATGCGGCGATGCAGAGCCTCCTCCATCTGTAGAAGGCGACTGGTCTCATCGGTCGTCAGTCTGACCACCGGTATGCCCGTCCACATGCTGACTACCTCGGCGATGTCCTCCGAGGTAACCACGGGGCGACCCTGTTCCTGCTTGACCTGCCACTCCTTCTCCATGGTCTCGATCTTCTCGAGCAGCTGGATCTCACGGTCGCGCAGCTCGCTGGAGTAGTCATATTGCTGGGCCGCTATTGCCGCTTCCTTTTCCTTTCGTACGCTCTCGAGGGCGTGTCTTGCCGCGGCAAGGCCCATAGGGGGACTGCCCCGCTTGATCCGAACTCGTGAGCTAGCCTCGTCCACAAGATCGATGGCCTTGTCGGGCAGGAAGCGGTCCGCTATATACCTGGTCGCTAATGGAGCGGCTGCCTCCAGTGCTTCGTCGCTTATGTCCAGTTGATGGAATTCCTCGTACCTGTGCTTTATGCCACGCAGTATGGCCAGTGTCTCTTCGGTGGTGGGTTCGGCAACCAGGACCGGCTGAAAACGGCGTTCCAGGGCGGGGTCCTTCTCCACGTACTTACGGTAGTCATCCATAGTGGTGGCGCCGATGCACTGTATCTCGCCGCGGGACAGAGCAGGTTTCAGTATGTTGGCAGCGTCCACCGCACCCTCCGCCGCGCCGGCACCAACTATAGTCTGCATCTCGTCTATGAACAGGACGCAGTTCCCGGCAGCCTTCTCCTCCTCGATGACCCTCTTCAGCCTCTCCTCGAACTCGCCGCGATACTTGGTTCCTGCCACGAGGGCTCCTATGTCCAGAGCCACTATCCTCTTGCCCTGCAGCACCTCCGGAACCTCTCCGGCTATTATGCGTTGCGCCAGGCCTTCGATAACGGCGGTCTTCCCTACTCCCGGTTCGCCTATGAGGGCGGGATTGTTCTTGGTCCGACGGCTCAGTATCTGAACTACCCGTTCGATCTCCTTATGCCGCCCGACGATGGGATCAAGCTTGTCAGCACGGGCCAGAGCCGTCAGATCAGTGCCGAGTTGATCGAGTGTCGGCGTGCGGGTGGCTGCGCGCCCGGCGGATCGTGTCCTCATGGATTCCTGTCTGACGACCTTGCTGACCTCCTCGCGTGTTCGTTCGAGGGTAATGCCCAGGCTCTCGAGCACGCTGAAAGCCACTCCTTCGTTCTCTCGGAGCAGCCCTAGCAGGAGATGCTCTACACCTATGTAGTTGGAGTTGAGACGGCGCGCCTCGTCAACTGCGAACTCGATGGCCCTCTTCGCCCGGCGGGCCAGATCCACGTCTCCACTCGTAGCCCGGCGCTCTCCCTTGCCGATGACGAACTCTACAGCTGCCTGTATCTTGCTCATCGACATCCCGAGGTTGCCGAGGACTCTGGCCGCCACTCCCGACTCTTCCCCTGCTATCCCCAGCAGTATATGCTCGGTGTCGATATAGCTGTGGCCGAGACGTTGCGCCTCTCCTTGAGCTCGCGTCAGCACCCTGCGAGCGCCTTCAGAAAACCTCTCAAAACCTGTGCTCATTTCAGTTCCCGCTCACGCAGAAGTATAGAACACGTTGCTCTTGTAGTCAACAAGCCTGAACCGCTTGAACCAGAGGACAGAATAGTAATATAATACCACATAGTCGTCATCTAGGGCTAATTCGATGTGGGTCACCGGTGGTTCAGCAAAAGGAATGCGACTTAAGACTCTTCCGAGGCGTTCGATCAGGCCTACGACCAGCGTTGTCAGGCATGCCATATTCTCGCTATTGGAGAACAGGGACACCGGCTGGGACAGGGTTCTGGATCTGTACGCGGGTAGCGGTGCCCTCGGCATTGAGGCTCTAAGCCGTGGCGCGGAGTGGGTTGACTTCGTCGATCAAAGGAAGAGTTGCTGTGATATCATCAGGGCTAACCTGGAGAAGATCGGGGAACGACACCGGGCTCACGTGTATTGTTGCAGCGTAAGCAAAGCGGTCTCTTTCCTCGTCGGACCTTACGATATCGTCTTCATGGATCCGCCTTACTCCGATCCTTCTGTCGGCGTTGCGCTGGAGGGTCTGGCAATGTCCAGTTTGCTGGCAGAGAGTACTACGGTCGTACTGTGCCATGCGAACCGGTTTGCTATGAGTCCGGACTATGACGGACTCCGACTGGTCAAACAACGCCGCCATGGTGACACCTATGTTGCCATGTATCAGAAGGGAGTTCAACTATGACAGTAGCAGTCTACCCCGGCACCTTCGACCCGCTTACCTGCGGGCACATGGATATCATAGAGCGAACATCTCCGCTGGTAGACAAACTGATCGTGGGCATCTACGAGAATCCGGGAAAGAGGCCTCTCTTCTCTCTCGAGGAGAGGGTGAGACTTGTGGAAGAGGCGATCAGCGGCCTGCCTAACGTACAGGTTAGGGCGTTCAAGGGGTTGACTGTGGAGTTCATCCGGGTGGCAGGCGGACAGGTCATGATTCGCGGGCTGAGAGCCAACTCCGACTTCGAGAGGGAGTTCGAAATGGCTTTGATGAACAGAAAGCTTGCGCCGGAAATCGAGTTGCTCTGCTTGATGACAAGCTCTCAGTATCAGTTTCTTAGCTCTTCCCTGATCAAGGAAGTTGCCAAGCTAGGGGGATGTCTCGACGGAATGGTTCCCGACCACGTGGCCAGGGCTCTGAAAGAGAGGGTCTCTTCAGTTGCGGAGCTGGCCACGGGTAAGGATGAACTGTAGAATCAACAGCATAAAGGAGGCAAGAGAGAATGGCGTACAAGATCACCGATGAGTGCATCAGCTGTGGTGCCTGCGAACCCGAGTGCAAGAATGAGGCCATAACGGAGGGCGAAGAACTGTACGTTATCGACCCCGAGAGGTGTACTGAATGCATCGGGTGGTTCGACACACAGAAGTGCGCAGAAGTCTGCCCCGTGGACTGCTGCACTCCTGACCCGGACCACAAGGAGACACGCGATCAACTGCTGGCGAAGTGGCGCAAGCTGTATCCGGGTCAGACGCCGACTGCCACGTGACCTTAGAGAGCCATCCAGTGTGTGAAGCACGGATCAGGTCGTCTGTATCCGGGGCATTTGTCTGTCGGATCCGGGTGACTTCTTGCCGCAATTGGATAGATGGTTGAGTGCTCTCATACTCTGGCCGCCTTTATAGGAGCGCATGTTCAGACTACGAACGGCACTCCTCGGCGTCTGCGATCTTTGGGAGCACTGATACCGAACACCCGGAAGTGGAGATGGTGCCTGGAGCAGGGTGACAAATAGGTGATTGCTCCTTGACCGACCACCCACCCAGCGAAGAAAGGACGGAAGTCAGCAAATATGCAAGAATACCGCCTACTCATTGACTCTCTGGAGTACTCTCGAGAACTTGAACGTGCCATTGGGGCTGCGACACAGAGCATCTATATGCAGTTCTTCACTTTCGAAGCTGATGTAGTGGGCGAGAGGTATGCTCGTCTGCTGATGGAGAAGGCAGGTGATGGTCTTGATGTCAGGCTGATACTGGACGGGTACTATCAACTGATAGTGAGTGATCGTCCAGTACGTTTCCCTACGTGCAGACCGGCGGAGTTCAGGGCAGTCAGGAAGGAGTTCGCTCGGACAAAGAAGATGATTGCCGAGATGAGAGACGGTGGTGTGCAGATCCTGGAGATAAACAACAGGTTTCATGGGCTGGCTCTACTAAGGAGAAACCATAAGAAGATAGTAGTAGTTGATTGTGAGACGGCCTACCTTGGCGGGTTCAACCTGAGTGAGCATAATTTCGCTTGGCACGATTTTGCCGTCCGGATAAGCGGAAGCGTTGTGAAGGGTATTGCGGAGGATTTCGACTCGACATGGTACGGCCGACCGGCAAGCTACCCGATGTCTTCGAACGGAGACTTCCTGCTTGGTAATGTCGGAGATAATAAGGTTTTAAGGGATTATATTTTCCAGGCTATAGACAACGCCCGGAGTGCCGTTTTCATAGAGTGTCCGTACATCGGTGGAGCAGTATTCGAGAAACTGCTTGCGGCTGCTAGCAGGGGGGTATCCGTGTCTGTGATATATCCCAAGAGGAATAACATACATCGCCATTCACTATGGATGACGAAGCACCTAGAGCAATACTTGGTGAACCTGGCTGCTAAGAACAAGATACGCGTCTCTCTGTACAACAAGAACGGCGGTATGACCCATGCCAAGGTCATGCTAGTAGATGGAGAGATGGCCTGCTTCGGATCCTGTAACTTCGATGCCTTCGGGTTTCGTTTCTACGATGACCTGAACCTGGTAAGCAGGAATCAGTCTCTGATACAGGAACTCGGGGCACGAGTCATGGAAGAGGACCTGAAATACTCCGAACCTTTCTTGGCAGGGAAGGTTGCTTCTCCCCGCCAGGTGTTGGGGCGGATCGTGAATAGCGCCTATAGGAGGCTGCTGGAGTGATGATCATCCCACTATAGAGCGAATCGCTGTCACGACTTGAAACCTATGACGGTTGAGCAGTTGAGCGTCGACGGATATGCGATTTGTATCTTATCCGCGATTCTGCCCAGGACGGAGCTAGGATTCCGCAAAGCCTTGAATCGCTGATATGAGTGAAGGTATTTCGATACTTGCGTAACTATCATAGGGAGGCTAACGCACTCTCTGTAAGTAACACCAGATAGATCTCTAAACTCAGCGGCCTGAAGCGTACGTATAAGCGTCTCTCTGTTGAACTGGGTGATGTGAATCCTCCTGATTTCCCACCATCTTCTCCCAAAGACCTTCGATAGTACCCCCCCGAAGTTCGGAGTTGCCACTACCAACAGTCCTCCGGGCCTGAGTATCCTGTGGACTTCTCTTAGAAGATCAAGAGGGTACGGCACGTGTTCCAGGACCTGCCACAGAGTAACAACGTCAAAGCAGTCATCGGGAAACCGCAGTTCTGCAAGATGGGCTGCTTTTACATCTAAGTTGAATTCTCTTCTCGCATACTCCGCAGCACTATGGGACAGTTCAACCCCTTTTGCAGCGAAGCCGGCCCTTGAGGCAGTAAAGAGGAAGAATCCTTCCCCGCAACCTATGTCCAGAAGACTGGTGCCATCTGCATATTTGTCAATCAACTTCACCTGGGACTTAGCTGAGCGCAAACGACTGCTTCGGATGATGGAGGAGTCAGTGCTGTTCAGATTAGAGTAGTCCTCGTCGATCTTGCTCTCTTTCTCAATGGGATTGACATAGGTCAGGTGGCAATTCCGACACTTGACATGCCTTCCCCACTTCGTCCCGGGTATCATGTAGACACTCTCGACCATCTCCGTGAAGTCTTCGGCCTTCATGTTGGACTCGAAGACCACCTCGAAATCGTCATGGCCGCAGCACGGGCAGTTGCGATATTCAATATCAGAATCCATATATATACCAGTCCTCAGAGGCGCTGAGCTTTCCCGTGGGCCGCAGCAACGGCCTCCATGAGGAGATAACGGAACGCTCCCTTCTCCAGTTGGAGGAGGGCCTCCGTCGTCGTTCCTCCCGGCGAGGTCACCATGTTCTTCAACTCGGCCGGGTGCTTGCCCATCTTCCGCACAGAGCAGGCCGAGCCCATAACGGTCTGCAGCACAACCTCATAAGCTATGTGCCGGGGCAAGCCGACATGAACACCGGCGTCGATAAATGCCTCTATGAAGAGAAAGACATAAGCAGCTCCGCTGCCGCCCAGTGCGGTGGCCATATCAAGGTATTTCTCTTCGGCCACAAAGATCTCTTTGCCCAGAGCACCCAAAACGGTCTGAGCTAACTCTTTCTGTCTGTCGCTGGTCTCAGAGGTTGCGGTCCAGACGGTTATACCCATCCCGATCTGTGCCGGCATATTGGGCGCAGCCCGAACAACTGCAGAGTGACTGAAGTCCTGGCATAGCTTGGACAGAGTGCCCCCGGCCAATATGGACAGCACTAGCTGCCCCGGGGCCGGCGACTTGAGGTCTTCCGATACCTGGTGCAGATTCTGAGGCTTCACCGCCAGGACGATCACGTCGGCATTCTCGGCGGCCTTTCTGTTATCATCTACCGTGGTCACGCCGTATTCCTTCTTCAGCGATTCGCGCCGCTCGGCACTTACGTCGCTGACCGCTAGATCCTGTGGTGAAGCCACCTGATTCGTCAGAATGCCCCTGATTATCGCTTCACCCATAGCGCCACCGCCAATGAATGCTATCTTCATGCTCTTCTCCGTTTTCGTCATACTCTCCTTACTGCGCTAACACAAAGTTGACAACCCGCTTCGGGACATAGATGATATTGCTCAGCTTCTTTCCATCGATGTGCACCTTTACACGCTCTCTACCGAGTGCCAGTTCTCTGGCCTCTGCCTCGGTTATGGACGCCCGCACGACCACCTTATCGCGCAGCTTGCCGTTCACTTGAATGGCCAGTGTGATCTCCTCTTCACGGGCAAGCTCTTCGTCGTACTCGGGCCATGCCTGAGTATGAACGCTATACGTGTGCCCGGTCCTGGCCCACAGTTCTTCGGAGAGGTGAGGGGCGGTGGGAGCCAGGAGAAGCAGCAGAGCGCGGGTTGCCTCTCTCCACAGCGAATCCGGGACTGCCCCTGCCTCCTTAATCTTCGACAGATAGTTGGTCAACTCCATCAGGCTGGCCAGCATAGTGTTGAAGCGGAGTCTCTCCAGGTCGGCAGCAACCTTCTTGATCGTCTTATGCAGCATGTGCCGGAACTCCCGCTCATGCTCCCCATCGGACGCAGCCCCGTCACTCGGGCGATAGTCCGCCGTCAACAGGCTCCACACCCTGTTCAGCCATCGACTGATGCCGACCAGCCCGTTGTCGTTCCACTCTCCCCCCAGTTCCCAGGGGCCGATGAACATCAGATACCCGCGCACGGCGTCCGCGCCACATTCAGCTACATAATCATCGGGGGAAATCACATTCCCCTTCGACTTGCTCATCTTGCCTCCACCGTAGACTATAATCCCCTGGTTGAACAGGCGGGTGAAAGGCTCGTCAAAGTCGATCAGACCGATGTCCCTCAACGCCTTCGTGAAGAAACGGGCGTAGAAAAGATGCATGACTGCATGCTCGGCGCCCCCGGTGTACAAGTCCACAGGCAACCAGTGTTTCACCATGGCATCATCGAATGGAGCATCCATGGTCTCGGGACTGGTGTATCTCAAGAAATACCAGGACGAGCACACGAATGAGTCCATGGTATCGGTTTCCCTTTGTGCCGGGCCGCCGCACCCGGGGCAGGCGGTGTTGACGAAACTCTCAGAGTACTTCAGGGGAGACTCTCCGGTCGGCTTGAACTCGGCGTCGGGCGGTAGCAGGACGGGCAGATCCTCATCGGGGACCGGAACTATACCGCACTTCTGGCAATGAACCACGGGTATGGGCGCTCCCCAGTACCTCTGCCTGGAGATAAGCCAATCCCGAAGACGGTAGATGACAGTCCTCTTGCCCCACCCCTGCTTCTCCAGCAAGGCACAGATTGCCTCATAACCTCGCTCACTCGCCAGACCGCTGAAGCTCCCCGAGTTCACCATTGTGCCCTGTCCGGTATATGCCTCGGCCGGTTCCTCACCTGACCAGTCGGGTGGTGCGATGACCGTTCGCACTGGCAAATCGAACCTCCCGGCAAACTCGAAATCCCGCTCGTCGTGAGCAGGAACAGCCATTACAGCCCCTGTTCCGTAAGTAGGCAGCACATAATCGGTGATCCAGACAGGCACACTCTCTCCGCTGACCGGGTTGATAACGTAGCTCCCCAGGAAGACCCCCGTCTTCTCCCTGCCCAGCGCCAACCGATCATACTCGGTTTGCTGCCTGCACCAGGAGACGTATTGTTCCACCTCAGTCTTACGCTCAGGAGTGGTCAGATGAGCAACCAGAGGGTGCTCCGGAGCGAGTAGAAAGAACGTCGCCCCAAACACAGTATCAGGCCGAGTGGTAAACACTCTGATCTCTTGCTGCTCTGTCGATGGGTGCTGGAGGCGGAAGGAGATCTCAGCGCCCTCGCTCTTCCCGATCCAGTTCCTCTGCATGGCCTTGATGCGTTCCGGCCAGTCCAGATCGCCATAGTCGAGGAGTTCCTCAGCGTACCTGGTAATCCTGAAGAACCACTGCTTAAGGGCTTTCTTGGTGACGGCCGTTCCGCACCTGTCACAGGAGCCATCGCCTACGACCTGCTCGTTGGCCAGTACTGTCTGGCATCTGGGGCACCAGTTGACCGCCGCCTCAGCCCGATAGGCGAGCCCGGCGTGGTAAAGCTTGAGGAAGAACCACTGGGTCCATCTGTAGTATTCGGGCAGGCAGGTGACTATCTCGCGTTTCCAGTCGTACATCGACCCCATGCTCTTGAGTTGCCGTCGCATGTTGTCGATGTTCGCCAATGTCCAATCATAGGGGTGGATGCCGTGGGTGATAGCGGCATTCTCCGCAGGCAGACCGAAGGCATCGAATCCCATGGGATGAAGCACGTCATAGCCCTGCATCCTCTTGAATCTGGCGTAGGCGTCCGAAGGGGCTTTAATGTACCAGTGGCCGATGTGCAGATCTCCTGAAGTGTAGGGGAACATTGTGAGGGCATAGAACTGTGGGCGACCGCTATTCTCCTTTACCTCGTAAAGGCCGTCGGCCTCCCACCTGTGTTGCCATTTCTTGTCGATGTCCCGGGGAGTGTAGTTCTGAGTCATGCTTGCTCAAGTTTACCTCAATTCGAGGTGGATTGAAAACCCTTGGGCGGTCGGGAGGCGATCGAAGGTGGCGACGAGTGAGGGGACTCTCGCCGAGAACGATGAGCTACAGACGGAGTGGCCGTGAGCCCAAGATGGGTCTCTCTGCCTCTTTCGGCGCAACCGCCCGCAGAGAGGCCACAACACCTCCTGGGGACGCTTCATCCCGCAGAGACCCGTCCCGCTTGCCGGTGTATCTCACGCAAACAAGAGCGACTCTTCTCGCAGTTGCGACTCTTCTGAATGCGTGTCGACGACTCAAGTGGTAGAGGAGATACTCAGGCTTTGCCTATTCTGAATACCTTTGTGCTGCATACCGGGCACACACCGCGTGTCGCCGGTCTGCCGTTCTTGAGGGTGACCCTCATCGGGTTCCTCATCTCCACCTTCTTCCTGCACTTCATGCAATATGCTGTCGCCATCGTGCCCTCCTTTTGGTGTCTACACACCAGGTATATTGTTACTACAATACGCGATCCTTTGTCAATACCTGTGGGCAGATATGGCGTGATTTGCCGGCCTTCGCCCGTTTCTGGAAGGAGGTCTGAGGGACACGTCAGGGCAAGACCAGCCCTGTCATCTAGAGCGAGGTGGAGGTCAAACTGAGCGCGGCGACCAGCCGTTTCAGGCATGTCGCCTTCCCTAACACGGCCATAGTCTCAAACAGCGGAGGTGCTGCAGTGCGTCCGGTAACGGACACCCTTAGCAGACTGAAGAACTCCCTGGTTTTCAGTCCTAACTCGTCTGCCAGCGGGCGCATCTGTTCCTCGAGACTGGGTGCTTCCCAGGTGGACGTACCCTTCAATGCCTCAAGCGCAGCCGAAAGAGCACCGGCAGCCGAAGTCGCATCCATTCTCCCGGACAGAATAAGGGCCGCGTCATAATCGAGGTCATCGATGAAGAAGAAGCTGGCAAGCTGAGGAACCTCAGCCAGAGTCCTGGCTCGTTCCTGAATCAGCGGAAGAACCTGTCTCACATAAGGCTCGTTGAGCGGACGGGCGACCGACTCCGGCAGATCTCTATCGAGAAACGGCGTGGCGCGCCGCGCGAACTCATCCCCGCTCAGCTTCCTCAGATATATACCGTTCATCCATTCCAGCTTCTCCCCGTTGAATATCGCTGCCGTCTTTCCTACTCTGTCCAGAGAGAAGTGCTTTATCAGTTCGTCCCGGGACAGCAATTCGGTCCGGTCGTCAAGCGACCAGCCCAGAAGCGCGAGGAAATTGGTCATCGCCTCCGGCAGGTAGCCCTGCCTCTCATACTCTGTGACATTCGTGGCACTGTGTCGCTTGGAGAGCTTGCTGCGGTCAGGTCCGAGGATCATCGGCAGGTGAGCGAAGTGGGGAGCCTGCCAGCTCAGTGCCTGGTACAGCAGTACGTGACGGGGAGTGCTTGACAGCCATTCGTCTGCTCTTAGCACGTGCGAAATCGCCATCGAGTGGTCATCCACTACGTTGGCCAGATGGTATGTAGGATAACCGTCGGACTTGAGCAGGACGAAGTCATCCAGTGTATCATGCCTGAAAGCCACTTGGCCGTGAATCAGGTCGCAGACAGTGGTTTCGCCTTCGAGAGGTGTGCGAAAGCGCATGACCGGCTTAGCACCTGCTGCCTCCATCCTGGCCCTGTCTGGCTCTGTCAGGTCTCGACAACGACGGTCATACCTGGGGGGCTGTCTGCGCCTTGCCTGGTCCTGGCGCATTGCCTCCAGTCGCTCCGAAGAGCAGTAACACAGGTAGCTGTGTCCTTGTTCCAGCAGTCTGCCCGCGATCTCGTGATACTCACTCAATCTCTGCGACTGGAAGTAAGGCCCTTCATCCCAGTCTAATCCCAGCCACTCCAGGCTGCCAAGTATTGATTCCACCGCGCCTCCCACCTTGCGCGCGACGTCGGTGTCCTCGATCCGCAAGATGAGCTTGCCGCCATGGTGGCGGGCGAACAGCCAGTTGAACAGGGCCGTCCTTATGTTGCCTAAGTGTGGGTAACCTGTCGGACTGGGCGCAAAGCGTAGTCTAACCGGGGTATCCAATCCAGACTGCATTGCGCTGTACTGCTTGTGTGCTCTTACTTTTGTGTGCTCTTACTTGGAGAGGATTTGATGCAGCTTCTTCAATCGCTCCAGATGCTTCTTGAGCCTCTGCGATAGTTGCTCAACCTGGTTCAGGGCGTGCTGTGTGTCCTCCATCTCCGTCGTTATCTTGAAGAGAGTTATGCTATGGCGCTCCTCTATCTCGGTCTCGAAATCGGTCAGATCTTCGATCCCGACCTCTGCCATCAACTTGGTCAAGAGGCTGTCTTCTCTGTTAGCCTGCTCCTTGGAGAGTTCGCCAAAGGACTTCATATCATCAGTCCCCCTTATTACATCTGCATCGACGGTTGCGAAATCTTACCACACCGCTATCCGTCAAACAAGGCTGCCGTATATCTAGCCTCGAGCGCACAGGTCAACCTCGCCTTACCAGTAGCAGTGCTGTGCCGGCAGCGGCAACGGCCAGCATGACGATCGATACCACGGACAGCGTTACAGAGAAGCGGTAGGCATCGATGAGACGACCGAGCAGTATCGTTACCGTCGGTCCGCCGCGACTGATCGTGTAATAGAGACCGAGGACTGTGGAACGTCTCTTCGGAGAGACGTGGTTTATTATCTGCGACTCCACCACTGGCATTCCCACATGCATCGTGGTGCCCATAAGAAGAAGGACGGCGTAAAGGGTGGCGTCCTTAGAGGCATAGTTAAGCAGATAGATGGCTGGCCCCGAGATGATGCCGACGGCAATAATCACGGGCACCCTTCCCAGGCGGTCCGACAGATAGCCTCCCAGCGGACCGCCCCAGATGCCTCCGAAATAGGCGACAGACAGCAGGGCTGCGCCCTGCTCCTCGGTGGCCCCCAGGACATCAACGGTGTAGAGAGGGATGAGCGCCAGCGTGGATTGAAGCGACACCATGCTGGCGACGCCGATGGCGACAAAGGCCAGCAGCCGGAGCGTGTCGTAGGGTTCGGACGGCACCGCCGTGGCTCCTGAACCCTTCGCTCCGGAAGTCCCGGCGTACCCCATCCTGCCCAGGAGCAGATAGAAGACAATACCCAGGCACATAGTCGGGATGGCCATCGTGATGAATGTGCCGCGCCAGCCCAGGACGCTGGCAATGCCTGCCGCGATCAACGGAGCCAGGAAGAAGCTCGCTGTCCCGCCTATTTGATGAACTCCCAGTGCCCTGCCCCGGTACCCGGGCTCAACTGATGCTGATACGAGTGGAGATGCCGAGGGGTGGTACCCGCCACCGGCCAGCCCCATCAGGACCAGCATGAACGCCATGAAGATGTAGTTCGGCGACAGTCCGACGAGAAGCCCAGCCAAGCCTACGCCCGCCACGCCGATGGCGAGTAGGATCCTGGAGCCGAGGCGGTCAGCAGCCAGCCCGGCGGGGAACTGGCTGATTCCGTAGGCGATGCTGTAGGCCGAAACGAGTCCGCCGGCGCGGGTATACGACAGAAGCATGTCACGTCGGATGAAGGGGAGCAGCGGCGGAAGCAGCGCCATCATCTGATGATGTCCGAAGTGGGCTACCGTGAACAGCGGTAGCAGGCTGGTTAAGGACGGAAGAACCCTGCTGCGTTTCTTGATAATGGTTCCTTTACGAGGTGCTATGTCGCTAAGTTCTGGTCAGAGCAAGATTATGTGTCGTTAGCGCCCTTGCTGTCAACACCGGCCCTCCAAAGCGAGGGGTCCGGCACTGAGGGCGGGTGATTGGGAAAACCTCTGTGTTTCTTGTATATTTTAGGATGTGATTCGTCGTTCCGGTGGTAGCAGTCCATGCCTGAGTTCAGAGTAGTCTCCGATTTCGGCCTTACCGGTGACCAGCCACAGGCTGTTGACAGGCTGGTCGAGGGGCTGAGCAAGGGTTATCGTGGGCAAACGTTGCTCGGTGTTACCGGCAGCGGCAAGACGTTCACGATGGCCTGTGTGGTCGAGAGGATGCAGAAGCCGACCCTCGTCATCTGTCACAACAAGACCCTGGCGGCTCAGTTGGTTACCGAGTTCAAAGAGTTCTTCCCCGATAATGCCGTGGAGTATTTCGTGAGCTACTACGACTATTATCAACCGGAGGCTTACATGCCCACCACCGACCTCTATATTGAGAAGGAGACCGACGTAAACGAGGAGATCGAGAAGCTGCGGCATGCCGCGACCAGGGCGCTCGTCACACGGCGAGATGTCGTCATCGTTGCCTCGGTCTCCTGCATCTACGGCCTCGGAGAACCGGAGGAGTATCGTAGCTTCGCCCTCAGTATCGAAAAAGGAAAACGCTATAGGAGAGACGAGATCGTCCGACATCTGGTGGATATGCAGTATGAACGGAACGACTATGACTTCACGAGAGGCAGGTTCCGTATTCGAGGGGACACCCTGGAGATCCAGCCGGCCTATGAGGAGACGGCGCTAAGAGTTGAATTCTGGGGCGATGAGATTGAGCGTATCGTGGAGGTCTCTCCTTTGACAGGCGAGGTGCTCTCGCATTGTGACCAGGTGGATTTGTATCCTGCCAAGCACTTCGTCACCTCTCGCGACAAGTTGACCGCGGCAATCGCGGATATCAGGGCGGAGCTCAAGGAGAGGCTGGAGGAGTTCAGAAGCCAGGGGAAGCTGCTCGAAGCGCAGAGGCTCGAAGCCCGCGCCAACTACGATCTGGAGATGCTTAAGGAGATGGGATACTGTGCCGGAGTGGAGAACTACTCCCGGCATCTCCAGCGAAGGGCACCGGGTAGCAGTCCCTGGACCCTGCTGGATTACTTCCCCCGCGACTTCGTGTTCTTCATCGATGAATCACACATGACCCTGCCCCAGGTACGA
>Ga0255055_10000643_pt1 | contig 26505 bp, 23 predicted proteins | sample JV7_2_27_MG_FD_188633 | JGI IMG/M metagenome (GOLD analysis project Ga0255055, IMG submission 188633) | Seawater microbial communities from Jervis Inlet, British Columbia, Canada - JV7_2_27 | ecosystem: Environmental > Aquatic > Marine > Inlet | place: Canada: British Columbia | collected...
AGTATCTCAAGATTCTTTCCAATCGACTTGACCGATTCGATGCTCCGGTCCACAAAAGTGACTGCTTGGGCTCCCCTGCTGATGGACTCCAGTCCCAGAGACCCTGTTCCTGCGAAGAGATCGAGCACCCGAAGATTCTGAACACCTGCTTCAAAGAAGGAGCGGAGGGTGGAGAAGATTGCCTCTCTGACCAGATTGGTGGCCGGGCGAACGCCCATATCGGGTACATACAGCCTCCTCCCCATGAAGCTTCCACCTGTTAATTTTAAAAAGCGCTTCACATTCAGCCCCCGAAATAGAGAACGGCATCCCTGAAGCTTCGGCTCTTCATAAATACATCCAGGAATCGTTTCCGCCCCTCCTCAGTCCCTATCTCTCCCTCGAGATATCTCCTGCTGTCCTTCTGTGCCTTTGCGATGAGCTTTGTGTTGACGTCGAGACTGTCTATGATGAATGAGGGTACGCCCGACTGCTTCCTTCCGATGAGCTCTCCAGGGCCTCTGAGCTTCAGGTCCCACTCCGCTATCTTGAACCCATCAAGCGTATCCCGCAGAATCATGAGCCTGCTGAAGCTCTCCCTCCCTGTACTCCGGTCTGGAATGAGAAAGCAGTAGGAGTCATGCTCCCCCCGCCCGATCCTGCCGCGCAGCTGATGTATGCTCGAAAGTCCGAATCGCTCTGCCTGCTCAATGACCATAACCGTTGCGTTGGCCACATCGATACCGACTTCGATGACTGTCGTTGAGACCAGTATCTGATACTCCCCGCCTGTAAAGCCCCGCATAACCTCTTCCTTCTCATCATCACTCATTCTCCCGTGAATGAGCCCAACCGACAGATCGGGATACACGTCTCGCTTCAACTTATCGTGTGCATCCATGGCATTCTTCAGATCCGACTTGAGGGATTCTTCGATCAGTGGGTAGATGAAATAGGCCTGCCTCCCCTTCTGCACCTCCTCACGAACCTTCTGGTACACCCCTTCGATTTTCGCCTGCTTCACGATCTCAGTTTGTATCACCCCACGTCCTGCAGGAAGCTCGTCGATGACTGATACATCCAGATCCCCGTACAGCGTCATTGAGAGTGTACGGGGTATGGGCGTTGCGCTCATCACGATGCAGTCGGGATGGTCTCCCTTCTCCCTGAGGCTGCCACGCTGCAGCACACCGAACTTCTGCTGCTCATCGATAATGACAAGTGTCAGATCGCAATACCTGACATTGTCGGAGAACAGCGCGTGCGTCCCCACAATGACCTGTATATCCCCTTTCTCGAGGCCTTCGAGAACCTCGTCGCGAAGCTCACCGCGCACTGCACCGCTTAAGAATTCAGTTCTAATGGACAGATCGGACAGATAGTCTTTCACTCTGGCAAAATGCTGATGCGCCAAAACCTCGGTTGGCGCCATCAGCGCCACCTGCCCTCTGCGCTCAACTGCATCGAGTGCACAGACAAGGGAAACAACGGTTTTCCCTGAGCCTACATCACCCTGTATAAGCCGGTTCATGGGCGAGGGTCTGGACATGTCCCCCTCGCACTCCTCGAGCACCCTTGTCTGTGCTGCGGTCAACTCAAAGGGAAGGCTCGAGAGAAATTTCTTCTTCATCTCCCCCTCAATGGGTGTACGGTTCTTTTGTACCTTCACCTTCCTGTGTTTCAGCAGCCCAATGGCAAGCTGATACTTGAAAAACTCCTCGTAGGATACTCCCTCTCTGGCCCTTCGAATAGAATCAATATCATCGGGATAGTGCATGGTTCTAATGAGCTCCTGCCGGCTCTCCAGCTTGTAGCCCTTGCGTATGAATTCGGGAATTTCATCATGGATTTGATCAGAGGCAGCATTCAATGCATACTCGGTAAGGCTGCGGAGCTTCTTCTGACTCAGCCCTGCGGTCAGTGGATAGATGGGCAGTATGCGGAGCTCCTCGTCTTCACCCCCAAAGGCATAGTCGAACTGTGAAAACAGAAGCCCCCCTTTTCTGCGTGAAGCAATGCCTGTCAGATAGAAGGCGGCACCGGTTTTCAGTGTGTCTCTGAGATAGTTTCTGTTGAAGCAGTAGAGATATGCATGTCCGCTTGGATCGACGACCTTTATTCTCAGATGCCGTTTTCCCCGGTACTGGAAGTTGGAATGCCCGGAAACGACGACCCTGCAGGTGACGCGCTGACCGTCCTGCACGTCACGCAGGTAGCTGATATGCGTTCTGTCCTCATAGTCTCTTGGAAAGTGATAGAGCAGATCGCCCACCGTTACAATGCCGAGCCTTTCAAGCTTCTCCGAGACAGAAGGGCCGACTCCCCTGAGGTACTGTACGTTGTCATGAAGACCGGGATGCGCAGGCATCGTATGACCTCTGTATGATTTCACGAGCAGTTTCCATCAACTGTCCCTCCACGGCCCGTTCATTCACTCCGTCCTGCCCATACTCTTGCGGGTTAATTGGCTGGAGCACCCGCACCCTGACCTCTTGTGGCTTGATACGATAGGGCTTTATGAAGATTTTGTCTGTACCTGAAAAAACCACGGGCAGAAGGGGTGTGCCCGTTTCCCTGGCAAGGCGAAAGGCACCGCGCTTGAAGGCCCCAAGCTTCAGCTCAGGGGTGCGCGTTCCTTCAGGAAATATCCAGACTGAAATACCGGAGCGGAGGACGTTTGCTGTTCTTTGGAGGCTGCGAGATGCAGACACCGCCCTCTCACGGACAATGGGTATGTATCCTGCAAAGTGCATTGCCCAGCCGATTATGGGAATCTTGAACAGCGACTTCTTGGCAAGCCACCGAAACTGTATGGGAAGGGTGGCGTTTCCCACCAGAATATCCGTATAGCTGCGATGATTGGACACGATAATATAGCTTCTGCCTTTATCGAGGTTTTCAAGTCCCTGCACGTCGAAGCGCACCCCACAGAGTATTCGCAGGAGAAAGGTTGCCCATAGGCGTACACCGTTATGAAAGAATTCCTCACGCCGCCTAATGAATGGTGATGTAATAAAAAGAATACTGCCCCACAGGAATGATGCCAGGCTTCCGATAAACCAGTAGAAAAGCCCCCTTATCATTACAGTCCACCCTCAAAGGAGCACAGGACCTCGGCGTCCGACCAGAGTTTTTCGAGCCGGTAATAGTCCCGTCCCTCCTGTAGAAAAAGATGAATGATAAAGTAATTGTAGTCAAGAAGCACCCAGGGTGAATCAACACTGCTTTCCCTGGAGAGTGGCCTGACATCGTATTCCTTCATAAACATCTCAAGATCCCGTATAAGCGCCTTTGTCTGAACCGAGGAGGTGACTGTACAGATGACAAAATAATCGGCAATACTTGTCAGGCCTTCCAGATCAAGAACCAGAACATCCCGCGCTTTGCGGTCATGAATGAATTGGGCAATGCTCTTAACCCGCTCTGCCAGTTCTTTACTGGAATCCTTCTCCGTTGAAGTGGTAATCTCTCTCATCGTACTGTCTTCCCCTCAAAGTCATTGCCAATAATGATGGTTACGTCCACAAGCAGGGTGTCATCAACCCGCGTGTATACTTCCTTGCAATTGATGATGTCAGCTATTCGTTTTGCGAGTCTTGGCCGCCCGATGCGGTCAACGACCATGGTACGCTCATAATCGTTACGCAGGGCGTTGCCATAGTGGACCACGTTGAACCCATATTCGATAAAGTAGTTGCGGAGGTTCTGTGCCTGACCGGGGTTCCCGGAGCCGTTGAGTATCTCCATCTTTATCTCATCTCCAAAAGGTGCCGGGCCTTCATCGCTGATGAATTTCTTGACCGTTTCAATCCTGTCCCTGAGCCATATACCATTCTCCACGGGCGTTATGTACTGCTGGTCCTTGACCGTGATGTTCTTCCCGTGCATCTTGTAGAAGAGCAGCCTCGATGAGTTCAGAGCACTCATCTCGCCGGCAAGAAGAAGTATGTCTTTTCTGCTGAGATTGGTATCCAAATCCTTGGCAAGTGTGTTCAGAACCTTCTGATTGATGAGCAGTACACCCACGTCATCCGCCCTGTCGAGAAGGGATTCAACATAGATGCGGTGATTCTCCACAACTGCCTTGTTGCCCGAAGGACCATAGCGATACTGCAATAGCTGCTTCACCTTTGCACCGTCGAGAATCTGACTCCCCTTTGTGATATTGATGAACAACCCCTCTTCTGCATCTGTATAATTCATGGATTCAGGAATAATTACTTCCAGGCCTTCAAGGAGGTCAACGAGTTTCTCCACATCACGCAGGTCATAGGCCAGGTAGAAGGGGAATTCGGTTTTTGTTATCCGCTCGATCGTTTCCGTCACCACCTTCATACCGCCCCGGTTGTACATGCTCTGCACACTGTCGTAGACCGGTTTATCATCGTAGTCAACCTTCAACCTGGTTTTTGTAGGTATGAGTATGTGAGCGAGTTTTTTTGTTTTCGGGTTGTAGAAGCTCAAACTGAGGGTATCGGTCTTATTTCCGTTATTGACCACCACAATGGTGGAGAGCATTGACTCTGATTTGAGAAGCTGCTCGACACCGCTATCCCTGAGATGGAATATGAAGTAGATTGCACCAACCACGATGCCTATGGCCAGCAGAATGAGGAGAATGGATATCCAGTCAAAATCAGTTTTTCTTCGATAGTCCTTCTGAAGCTTCAGGTCTGCAACATTGATCCTCATCTAATTTTCCCTGTGTAATATGATATCGTTATACGCATCGATGGAATCGCCCTGTATGCTTCTCTCCCGATCCAGGAGATACGCTAATACCAGTTTCAGAATGTGGAGCATGGCAGTGTCGAGGCTTTTCCAAGCAAGCTTTCGTGCCTCCCTCACACCCCGCATGGCTCTTCCCGGTTCAATAAAATCCGCCACAAAAACAATTCGTTCAAGCAGACCCATCCCTGGTCCGCCCGTAGTGTGAAGCGCGATACTGCGAAGTATCTCTCTATCCTTTATGCCAAACTGATTCTTTGCAACCGCTGCACCCGCATGCGCATGGAGAAGAACCGGTTCATTGAGCATCTGTTCGGAAAAATGCGCATTCGGATCATCCTGAAGGATCACATGCTGCATCTCTTCCTTCGAGAAATCCCGTGCAATGTCATGGAGAAGCGCCGCTATCTCTACCTTTTCGATATTGCACCCGTACTGGGTCGCCAGACTCTCCGCAGTATGACAGACACCGAGGGTGTGCTCGTAACGCTCTCTGCTGAGAAGCTCCTTCACCTTTTTCTGAATTTCAGCCTTATTCTCTGTAGAGCCCATTATCCTCGATGTATTCACGTACGGGATCTGTCACGAGATAGCGAATACTTTTACCCTCCCCTATCAGATCCCGTATTTCCGAAGAGTTTATCTCAATTTTTCTTCGCTCGTAGAGGCTGTATGTCAAACCCATTATATCATCACTCATAGTACTGACAAACGGATAATTGGCCCGCACCAGTATGATGAAGTGCACAAGCTCGACAAGCCTTTCCACATCCTTCCAGGTGTGAAGCTCAGGCATGAGGTCGGAACCGAGAATAAAAAAAGGCCTGTCATCGAACTGATACTGCTCATACACATACCTAACCGTGTCAATGGTATAGGAGTTGCCACCCCGTTTAAGCTCTATATCCTCACAGCAGAATGAATCGTTTCCCCGAAGGGCAATGTTCACCATATTGAGACGATGCCCGGGATCGATGCTGTGCCCCAGCGATTTGTGGGGAGGAATATTGGTTGGTATAAAGAGTATGCGATCCATGGGAAACTGCTCGCGTACATCTTCGGCAAGCCGCAGATGGGCCATATGTATTGGATTGAAAGTTCCCCCATATAGTCCTAATCGTTCACCCACCGTGGTCCTCCATGATGCGCACAATCGCATCCTTCAACTCATCGATACCCTTTCCGGTGACCGATGAGATAGAAAGTTTTCTCTCCTCGATTGCAGAGGAAAGAAAGGCCGCGGCACAATCCTCATCAACCACATCGAGCTTTGTTCCAACCACAATACGAGGCTTGTCGAGCAGGGCGCGTGAATGGCTCTTCAACTCTGCGACAAGGGTGTGATAATGCTCCTCATAACGTTGCTCATAGAGATCGAGGAGCAGGAGCAGTACCTTCGTTCGTTCTATATGTTTGAGAAACCGTATGCCAAGACCCATGCCGGAGCTTGCACCCTCGATAAGGCCGGGAATATCGGCAATGATGTATTCGCTCCTGTCCCGGTACCGCATCACGCCAAGATTTGGAGTGAGTGTGGTGAAAGGATACCCTGCAATCTTGGGTCTAGCATTGGAAATCACAGAAAGAAGCGTGGATTTGCCGGCATTGGGAAGGCCCACAAGCCCGACGTCTGCAATGACCTTGATATGGAGTGTGAACGTCATCTCACGGCCGGGTTCACCGGGCTGTGCGAAACGCGGAGCCTGATTGGTCGATGTGGCAAACCGGGCATTGCCCTGCCCCCCTCGGCCTCCTTGAGAAGCATCGTAGGAATCTCCACCCCCGGTCAGGTCCGCCAACGTCCTCCCTGTCAAAGAATCGAGCACAACAGTTCCAGGAGGCACGTACACTATACTGTCCCCGCCATCCGCACCGTGCCGATTCCTGTCCCTTCCAGGTATTCCGTTTTTGGCTTTTACCGTACTATTCACCTTGAGATGATAGAGTGTCCGGAGATCCTCTCTCACACGGATGATGACATCCCCGCCCTTGCCGCCGTCACCACCATTCGGCCCACCCTTTGGAGCGTACTTCTCCCGTCTGAAAGAAACCGCCCCTGCACCCCCTTTTCCGGAGCAGACAGTTATATCGACTTCATCTATAAATCGCGACATAGGCTATAATAATATCGATTTTTTTTAGGAACGGTAAGACCCATTGCAGATATGATTGGGGAATGTGTGTATGTTTATGGGATAAAAACAGGGGGGAGCAGGGTTTATTCAGAAGATATTGACACCCGTCTCTTGCCGTGTCCGAAGATTTCGAAATTAACGACTCCGTCCACCTTTGCGAAAAGTGTATCGTCTTTTCCTCTTCCCACATTCTGTCCAGGGTGTATACGTGTGCCCCGCTGGCGGACGAGTATTGTACCACCGGTAACAGTCTCACCGGCAAACCGTTTCACACCCAGCCTTTTGGATTGGCTGTCCTTGCTGTTCTTTGTGCTGCCGCCGCCTTTTTTATGTGCCATTAAACTGTTCCTCTCTTCAACCCTGAACAACTATTTGCGTGTACTGGGGTCTTGATCCAATGGTTCTTCGGTAATCCTTTCGGCGTTTATACTTGAAAACCCTGACCTTCTTCCCGCTTACAGTACCGAGAATCTTGGCCTTGAGCTTGACATCCTTCACATAGGGTGTTCCGATTTTCACCTCTTCCTTGTTGCCCCGTATCATGAGCACCTTGTCGATACTTATTTCACTGTCCTGTTTCGCATCGAGCTTGTCGATAAGCACCGGTTCACCCGCTTCGATCTTATACTGTTTATTGTTCAGTTCAACCAGCCAGTACATAGATGCCTCCAAAAATTTATAGTAAGATATAGGATACACAAGGCAAAGTCAATACAACTTTCGCCTCTATGTTCTCCTCGCGAGAATCAGTGTCACAAGAACGCTGAACTTCACGAAAAAAAGGTAAACCACTTCGAGTATGTTGATCTCCATGGGAAATGACAGACTGATCCTGCTCTGGAGAAACCATATGCTGAACTGCAGGGGGAAGATGAAGAGCCCGAGAAACAGAATCGGACCCAGCTTAACCCGTTGATAGGTGAGAAAGAGTACGATGGCGATGCCGTATATACAGACCGCGAGGGCAAGATCAAAGAGATAGAAATAGACTGTGGGCGTAAGGGGAAATTGAAACATGGGTTCACACCTATTCTAACCGCTTTAACACGCCTTGGCAACCCATGCTCTGGGTCTAGCACTTTTATTGACAGCTCTCTGACCATTCATTACAATTGGGTTGGAACCAAAAATGCTATCTACCATAGTCGTCATTGCCATCTTCGCTGTCATGTTCCTAGGCGCAATCTACGCCATACGTCTCCTCAGAAAAGTGAAGCTGAAATCCTCCATTCACAAGGATATAGAGACGGGTTCAAAGGATCAGGCAGCAAAAACATTGCTCGCAATGATCAGAAAAGATCCTTTTGATGTGGAAAAGCGGAAGCAGGCTGCTCATCTGCTCATTGAGATCGGCAATTACAACGAGGCGGTTGTACAGCTTCAGAGCCTGCTCAGCTACAGCCGGGGCAGGGAAGATAACGACAGGAAAGAGATTTACAAACTCCTTGCCGACTGCCATAACAAATTGGGCAACGTTGATGAAGCCTACAAAACATTCACGCTTATGCGGAAAGTGGACCCCGATGATGTCGAGCCCTATATAGAGCTCGGAAAGCTGGAAGTACAACGTCAGGCACCAAACGAGGCGCTGCAATACTTCAAGAAAGCACTCTCAATACAAAGGGACAACTTTGAAGTGCTCAAGGAGATCGGCATCGTTTTTTATCAACTTAAGAAGTTTGCAGATGCACTGCGTGTTTTAAAACTTGCGCACACCATGAATCCACAGGATCCAGAGGTGCATTTCTATCTTGCTGAAGTGAACAACAGTTTTGATAAACACAACGATGCACTGAAACACTATCTCAAAGCAAGAGTTGATGCACGATTCGCAGCCACAAGCCTCATTGGAGCCGGCAAGCTGCTCAGTGCATATAAGAAATTTGCTGATGCGCTGAAGGTGTTCTCCCTCGCACTGAAATCAGAGGGATTGCAGAAAGAACAGAGGCTGGAGATCTCCTATGAGATTGCAGAAGCTTATCTCGCACAGGGCGACATTCAAAATGCCCTCAAACAGTGGGAACGAATCCTTTCCCGCTCAGCCAATTACAGAGACGTTCGCGCAAAGGTGGAAAAGTATGAAAAGATGAAATACTCCAACGTGCTCAAGGCATATATGACCGCCCCCCAGTCCAGTTTTTTGAAGTTGTGTCGTCATATTGCGGTGAAGTTCGCAGACAATGTGGTGATCATGCGCGGTGGCAGTCAGCGCGACTCTTCTGTTGAGATATTTGCGCAGGCTGTGTACAAGCACAGGAACATGACCATTCTTTTTAAACTCTTCAGGGGAACTACAAAGGTAGGTCAGCTTGCCATACGTGAGTTCTACGAAAAAGTGAAGGAAACGAAGGCGAGCCTCGGTATATGCATTACCAGTACTGAGTTCACAGACGAGGCGTTGAGCTTCGGCGAGGGACGCGCCATGGAACTCTACAGCGGGGCACAGTTTAACCGTATTCTTAAAAGGGTGGAAATGAAAAAAGTGGCTTCAAAACCCTCACGTTAAGAGGCTTCTCTTCAATCTGTCCAAAATATTGAGCGCCTCAAGGGGTGTGATTCTCTCTATGTCAACATTCCCCAGCTCTTGTACAAGTATCTCGTACGGCGAGGGAAAGAGGTCGAGCTGTTTGTCGGATTCCCTGCCTTCGCCTTCGTCCGCTTCCCCCTGATCACCGTCGGGTCTATCGATTCTCCCACCCATCATGAGGGGGATTTGTCCACCAAAGTTCTTTTCCAGGTTGCTGAGAATGGCCTTAGCCCTTTCGATTACGCTGTCAGGAATGCCCGCCATTCGTGCAACCTCTATACCGTAACTCTTTGAGGCTGACCCCGGTACGATTTTTCGCAAGAATATCACGCTGTTGTTCCACTCTTTTACAGTCACATTGCAATTGACAATACCGTAGCTATCTCGCAGAGCCGTGATTTCATGATAGTGGGTGGCAAACAGTACTTTCGCCCACACTGTATGCTCGAGCAGGTACTCGAGCACTGCCCACGCGATCGAGAGGCCGTCATAGGTGGACGTACCACGCCCGATCTCATCCATGATAATGAAGCTTCGCTGGGTTGCATAGTGGAGTATGCGCGATGTTTCGATCATCTCCACAAGAAAGGTGGATTCGCCCTTGATGAGTCTGTCTGTAGCGCCGATTCTTGAGAACACACGATCGACAAGCCCTATACGGGCCTGTTTGGCCGGCACGAAACCTCCCATATGGGCCATTATGATGATAAGTGCCGCCTGTCGGAGATAGGTTGATTTACCAGCCATATTTGGTCCAGTGAGAATCATAATTCGACGGTCACTGTCGTTGAGTACAAGGTCATTGGCTATGAACGGCTCCTCACCGAGGGCCTCAACAACAGGATGCCTCCCGTCCCTGATATCAACGATGTTCTCATCCACGATGTCCGGTTCAGTATAATCGTTGTCCCTGGCCACAGCCGCAAGGGAAACACACACATCCACTGAAGCAATCGCCTCCGCGGCCCGGTACAGGCTTTCGGTGTACTGCAGGATCTCCCCTCGAATTGTTTCGAACAGCTCGTACTCGAGTGCATCCGATTTGTCCCTGGCTTCCCTGAGAAGCGTCTCGTGCTCCTCAAGCTCCTCGGTCGTAAACCGCTCAGCGTTGACGAGGGTCTGTTTCTTGATGTAGTGTGATGGTATCAGATGCAGGTTTGGTTTTGTGGCCTCTATATAATAGCCGATGATCTTGTTGTATCGCACCTTCAGCGATGAGATGCCGTGTCGACGCTGCTCCTCCAGCTGATACTGGTTTATCCATTCTCTGTTCTCACGGCCCACATTTCGGTATTTGTCCAGCTGTTCACTGTATCCATCCCGAATAATCCGTCCCTCATGCAGACTAAGAGGTGGAGCAGCATCAATCGCCCTTTCGATGAGATCGATGATGTCACTGAAATCATCAATGCCTTCCAGCTCGTTCCCAAAGAGATTCCCTTCCGCAGCTTCGAGCCCATCCCGTATCTTCGAAGCTGCACGAAGTGAATCCTTCAACCCGAGTGTATCGCGGGCATTCCCCTTTGCTACCGAGAGCTTGGACATGATGCGTTCGATATCCAGAATTGATGTCAGAGAGGACCTAAGTGATGACACTGTATCTGCGTTATTATAGAAAAAGGCTACCCTGTGGAGTCGCTCCTGTATCCGCTCCTTCGTTCCGAAGGGGCTGCTCAGGTTTCTGCGCAGGAGTCGTCCGCCCATTGCCGTTTCAGTTCGGTCCAGGATGTGGAGAAGCGTACCCGCACTGCCGCCGTCTGTTTGATTCTGCGTGAGTTCCAGATGTTTTTTTGTGGCATTGTCGATGAACAGCGCATACTCTCTACGAGTACCCTTCACCCACTGCACATGTTTCAGCTCCCGCTTCACATTCTGCATCACATATGAGAGCAAAGATCCGCAAGCAGTAATTTCCAGCTCGTCTCGAAGCTCGAAAACATCAGTATTCTTCACTGCATAATGCTCTCTCAGTGTGCTCTCTGCGTAGGCGGCGTTGAAGAGACCGTCCTCCCTCGAGCGGAATACCACATCGGCATGCACCTTTTTCACGCTGGCTAAAACCCCGGAAAAGGGCGGTCCCTCAGCGAGGTATTCAGGATAGATGATCTCCCGTATGCCGTTTTCCTCGATCTCATTCAGCACATGATCAACCACATCTCCATCACGGATAAGACTCGACATAAACTCACCGGTTGAGACGTCAAGGGATGAAATCGCAAACTTCTGTTCTGTTTTGCTCTCAGTACAGATAAGCGCCGCTATGCAGTTTGCACGTTTGTTGTCCAACAGATCGGGATCGGTAATAATGCCCGGAGACATGATCTCCACGACCTCCCGTCTGACAATACCGTGCGCCTGAGAGGGGTCTTCCGTCTGCTCGCATATTGCCACTCTGCTGCCCTGTGCCAGCAGTTTTGCGATATAGGTGTCAGCAGCATGAAAGGGAAACCCACACATTGGGATCCCGTTTCGTTTGGTGAGTGTTATGTTGAGTGCTTTTGAGGCATACACCGCATCCTTCTCAAACATCTCATAGAAATCACCCAGTCTGAAGAGCAGTATGGAGTCATGATTCCCCCGCTTGATCCGGTTGTACTGCTCCATCATCGGGGTCTTCCTGGCCATATCACTGATCCTCCAGGATAAACCCGCTGAAGCCCTGGTCCTGCAGATTCTGCAGAACTGCTCGGGCCTCTTCCTTGGTTTCGTAGAAACCCACGCGAACCCTGTAGTAATACGCATTTTCGACCTGTGCCTGCGCCAGAAAGGCCGGGTAATTCAGGCTCTGCAGCTGCTCCACAAAACTCTGAGCATTTTCTTCGCGTGAAAAAGAGCCGAGCTGCAGGGCATATGCTCCGGGAGCTGCCGCTTCAACAACCGCCTCTTCAACTGTTTCCTCTCCATATCCATAATGGCCTGTAAGAAGGGATTCATCATATACCGGCTGTACTGTATGGACTTCATATGCTTCATCATCCAGGCCCTCCAGTTTTTTCCGTGCCTGAAGAGCAAAGGGCGTTCCCCCATACTGTGCCACCAGTGCCGCATATGCGGCATGGGCCATGTCCCATTGGGTCTGCGCCGCGTATACCTGACCGAGATACCAGAGTGCTTCTGACTGTTCCATGGGAAGTGGAGCTGTACCATAGAGACCTGTGAGCAGCTCCTCTGACTGTTTGTAGTTTCCAAGCGCAAGGAGAGCCTTTGCCATCTCCAGGTAAAGCCCCGGATAGATATCCCTGTAGTCTTCGCCACCGGTTGCATTCATAGACTCGATCGCCTGTTCAAAAAATGCGAGGGCCACTGCGGGCTCCCCATCTTCGGCTGTAATGATGCCCGAGAAATACAGGGCCGAGGGCGTGAATATGGGAGCTCCCCCCATCTCATTCTGCTCGATGGAGGAGAGATAGTTCAGCGATGCCTGAGGCTTTCCCTGCAGGAAGAATCGGAACGCGAGTTCGAACCGTACAGCATCGATGAGGGGAAAGCCAGGCTCTCTGTCTATCAGCTCCTTCAGGCACAGGATGGCCTCTCCGCTCCGCTCCTCAAGGGTACACAGTTTAAACTCTATGTAGGGAGCAGCCGGCGGTGCCGCCCTTCTGTGTGCTGTGGAGTAGTATCTCAGGGCCTGGCGGTAATTGCCTGCGGATTCATAGCTCCGGGCGCGTTCTATGAGGGATTTAGTTTTTCCATCAACAGGGATCATATAATCGTCGCCTGTTGGAAAGTAGGAGTGGGCAATGCCACGGGGAAGAAATCTCATGCGGTATACAGGGCCGTCACTTTCGGCATGTAGGGGGCTGATGCGGGATGAGAGCAGCAGCGTGTTAAAAAGCAGAATTATGAAAAGATATAAGCACCGCTGCCGCATCGAGCCATGCCTCCCAGGGTTTGTATGTCCCGTATCAGCCTGCGCGCACTTCCCGGCCACGAAGGGTGTTTCCAGCAACACCCTCTATCACAACCTCGATAAACCTGCCGGGTCCAACATCGGAGGGTACAACCACCATCTTGTTTTTCTCAGTCTTGCACAGCATTTCAGCGTGGTTCTTTTTGCTCTCACGCTCAACCAGAACGGTGACGCGCTTTCCTATCTCTTCCTCGTTTTTCTGCAGGGAGATGCTTCGCTGCACCTCAATCAGTTCTTCAAGCCGCCTGGCCGCAGCAGCAGCGTCGAAGGACAACTCAAGCTCTGACGCCCGCGTAAAGGGACGGGATGAATACCTATAGGTAAAGGCATCATCGTATCGAATTTCACGCACCACATCGAGCGTCATGGCAAAATCTTCATCAGTCTCAGAGGGAAATCCGACTATAAGATCTGTGGTGATCGCCGCATCGGTGAAGGAAGTACGGATTGTATCCACAACGGAACGGTAATGGTCCAGGTTATACTGTCGGTTCATCAACGATAGCATTCTGTCCGAACCGCTCTGCAAGGGAAGATGCACGTGACTGCACACTTTATCGAGCCCGGCAATGCGTCTGACTATGTCGTGGTCAAAGTCTCTGGGATGGGAGGTGAGAAAGCGAATCCATCGAATACCCTCGACATCATTGACTTTCTCAAGGAGTTCTAAGAAGCTTATATCTCCACTGTCTCTGCCGTATGCATTGACGTTCTGGCCCAGCAGCGTTATTTCCATTACACCACGATCGGCCAGCTGGCGAAGCTCATCGATCACCTCGCCGCTTGGCTTGCTCTTCTCCGGACCACGCAGGTGAGGTACGATACAGTAGCTGCAGAAGTTACTGCATCCCATAATGATGTTGACCCATGCGCTGTACCCCTCAGCCCTTGAACCCTTGAAGGGAGAAAAATCGTATTGCCCTCTATCTGTCAATACCACAGGATTACCGGTTTGACTGAACTCCTGAACCGCTTCAGGGATATGCATATAGTGATAGGTTCCTGCCACCACCTTTATCTCGGGAAACTGCTCCATGATTGTATCGCTCTGCTCCTGGGCCATGCATCCTGCCAGTACGATAAGAGGCCCCCCCTGCTTCTTTGCACAGATAGAACGATAGTAGCCCAACCTGCCATAGATACGCTCCTCCGCATTACCGCGCACTGAACAGGTGTTGAGCACGATGACATCAGCATCCTCTTCGCAGGAAGCCTCCTCAAATCCTCTTGCCTGGAAGGAGAGCGCAATGTCAATGGAGTCCGATTTATTCATCTCGCATCCATATGTCTCTATATAGTACATGGTGGCCATGACGCCCATGCACCTCCCAGGTTTACCCGCTTCGCATATAATAATACCCTTTTGCCATAGTGACAGAATGAAAATCGTGGACGCGGTTTGTTGGAAGTGGTGCTTTCGTGAGGTAAACGACGCTCAATAGAACGAGACGTTCACAGAGCCGCACATTGGACAGGCATGGACACCACCCAACTCATCTTCGTAGTCAGGGAAGTCGTTTCTTTCCGGATATATCTTTTCCTGCCAGCGGAAATCACAATCCTCACATACGAAAGTCTTGTTTATGCAGGGTTCAGTGTCGAGGTCTTCCGATTCCTCTGCTTCATCAAAGTCCTCGGACTCCTCGTATTTCTCAGGAAAATCCATGTTCCGCTCCAAGGTGCTCTACACTAAAGACTAACGGAAGATGTCTATTTGTCAATAGTTTTTGGGGTAATTGATGGTGTGGAGGCGGGCGCACTGTTTATTATTATGTCATCCATGATCTCCTTCAGCTGTTGTTCTTTCAGCTGATGTATTCCCATTTCAGTACGATGAATCTGATCAAGGAGCCCACTGCACTTTGGGTCGCATTGCTCAATGTATATACCCCTGTATGGGCTCTCCGAAACCTTTGCCCCGCTGTGGAAGAGCTCTTCGGTGAGTTTCTCTCCGGCGCGCATACCAGTGTAACGGATCTCCACATCCACATCGGGTGTGTATCCGGAAAGAATGAGCAGGCTCTCTGCAAGGTCACGAATACGAATGGGGCTTCCCATTTCGAGCACATGGATATCTCCAACCCCTCTAAGCGTTCCAGCCTGCAGGACAAGACTCACTGCTTCATCAATGGTCATGAAATAGCGTTCCATGCCGGGCGATGTGATAGTCACGGGACCTCCGTGTTCGATTTGCCGCTTGAATACGGTAACAACGCTGCCGTTGGATCCTAGTACATTCCCGAATCGAACACTGCTTGCCCTCAGTCCTTTACCGGCATAGCACTTCACGAGAAGTTCGCAAATACGTTTGGTTTTTCCCATGACGGAAACCGGGCACACGGCCTTGTCTGTTGAAATACCTATAAACCGTTCGACGCCGAAATCCACTGCACATTGTAAAAGCTTTGCAGTGCCAATCACATTGTTGAGAAAGATCATGCGGACATTGTCCTCCATGATCGGCACATGTTTATAGGCGGCAGTGTGAAAGATGATTTCAGGCCTGTGCCTCATGAAAATCTCTTGTATCATGGGACCACTCTTGATGTCCGATACCTTAGCGCTGAGAATTCCGGTCTTCTGATGAGTATCTTCCCCGATGCTTTGAAGGAGATAGAACAGCCCGTTCTCATTGATATCGAGCAGCACAAGCTCCGCAGGCTCGAAGGAGAGAATTTTTTTTACGAGCTCAGATCCGATCGATCCCGCAGCACCGGTGACGAGCACCACCCTCCCCCTGATATACCCACGAATCTTTTCAGATTCAATGTGCACCTCTTCTCTATCAAGCAGATCAGCAGGGTGTATGCTTTTAATCTGTTCATAGCTCACATTACCCTCGATGATTTCCCTGGTTGAGGGCACAATGAGCAGTTTGACTCTCTCCTTTTTACAGGTGCGGACAATTTCCCGTATCGCTGTTTTCGCAATAGAAGGCATGGCTATGATGATTTCGTTTATGGTATGCCTGCGAATGGCTTTCTGGAGTTCCTTTCTGCCACCCAGTACAGGTACATCTCTAAGGACGCTCCCCAGTTTAGCTGCATCATCATCCATGAAGCCCTGAACGTCGATATTTTCCTCAGGACGCCTCCTGATTTCCGCCAGTACCATTTCGCCCGCAACTCCTGCGCCGTAAATGAGCACCCGTCTCATAGCTGCAACCTGCTCGCATCTGATATGTTGTCTGCTTATTGTATCGGCATAACAAACGATGAAGAGAACAACCCCAATGCCATAGGGGGAGATGTACAAAAGACCCTGTTCTGAGGCAGGGTCTGCAATTCATGTAACAGTGCAATGTTATTTAAGGTCTGGTCAGCTCACTTTGCTCCCTGGATCGATTTCTCTGTCAACACTCAAAACCGTGAGTTTTTTACCCTTTGACGCGGCAAGGAGCATACCATTGGATTCAATACCCATAATCTTTGCGGGTTTCAGGTTTGCAACAATAACAAGCTGCTTCCCAATCAGCTCATCCGGTTTATAAAATTCGGCGACACCGGCCACGAGGTTGCGCTTTTCCTTTCCAATATCCACAGTCAGCTTAAGCAGTTTTTTTGACTTAAGGACTTTTTCAGCCTCAAGCACTGTGCCGATTCTGAGATCCGCCTCTTTCAGGTAATCGATGTCGATCCTATCTTCATCCTTTGCCATCTCTTTTCCTTCCTTTCGAGAGGGTTCAACCACAATCCTGGGGAACAGCCCCGCGGTTTCACCCACCTTTTTGCCCGGCTTCAGCCTTCCCCATGCAAGCAGCTCCGAATCCACATTCGTCCTGTCTGTACGGGAGGGCGAATCGCAACCGATGAGAGAGAGAGCCTTGTCGGCCTTCTTCATTATCAAAGGTGCCATGTACAGCGTGGCTATCCTGAACGCCTCCAGAGTGTTGTATATCACGGTTCTCAACACGTCGATTTTACCGTTTTTCTGAAGCTCCCAGGGAGCCTTGTCCTCTATATACTTGTTAATAAACTTCACAAAATTGAGAATTGAATCCAGGGCCTTGTTCAGATCCATCTTCTCGAGGTTGCTTTTCACATTATTACGGAGAGTCTCGACCTTTTTTATAAAGCGCTCCTCAGTCCGGGCGGGCTTCGGTATAACGCCGTCGAAATATTTGTGAACCATCTTCAAGATGCGGGAAAGCAGGTTTCCATAGTCATTGGCCAGATCGGTGTTAATTGTGTTCTGCATGAGCTCTTCTGAAAAGCTTGCATCCGAACCGAGGCTCATGTTCTTAATGAGTACATATCTGAAGGATTCAGGCCCATATTTGTCGATGAGCTTGATGGGACGTACCACATTTCCCTTTGACTTGCTCATCTTCTCATCCTGTAGAAGCCACCAGCCATGGGCAAAGATGGTGCGGGGGAGCTCGAATCCGCCGGATTTAAGCATAATAGGCCAGTACACAGCATGGGTTGTCACAATATCCTTGCCCACCAGGTGAATATCACAGGGCCACCAATTCTGAAAAGAGATGTTGTCTCTGTACACACCTATGGTGCTGACGTAGTTGATGAGTGCATCGAACCACACGTAGGTAACGAATTTCTTGTCAAAGGGTATCTCGATTCCCCAGTCCATTCTGTGCTTGGGACGGGATATACAGAGATCTGTGAGCTTATTCTTGAGGAAGCCAAGAATCTCGTTTTTTCTTGTTCTGGGTTTGATGAAATCAGCATGGGATTTAATATAGTCGACGAGCCAGTCACGGTACTTTGAAAGCTTGAAGAAATAATTTTTCTCTTCAATGGTCATAACCTCTCCGCCGCAAGAGGGGCAAAAGCCATCCTTCAGGTCCTTTTCTGTGAAAAAGCGCTCCTCTGAAACGCAGTAGTTGCCCACGTAGGTGTCGAAGTATATATCTCCACGTTCATAGAGATAGGTGAGCATACTCTGAACAACAAACTGATGGCGCTTCTCGGTGGTACGTATAAAACGGGAATAGCTGATGTCCAGCTTCTTCCAGAGCTTCAGAAACCTGGTTACCATCTCATCGGCATGCTGCTTGGGCGTAATGTTCCTCCGCTCAGCAGCCTCCTTCACCTTCTGGCCGTGTTCATCCGTACCGGTGGAGAAAAACACTTCATCACCGAAGAGGCGGTGATATCGTGAGATAACATCTGCGAGAATGGTTGAGTAGGCGTGGCCGATGTGAGGCTCATCGTTCACGTAGTATATAGGGGTAGTGATATAGAAATTGCCCAAGGGCTGAATCCTCAATGTGCTGTTTTTGTCTGGATTTATATAGTATGGATAAATACTAAAATGTCAAGGAGTAATACCGATGAAACCCTCGATCTGCTCAAGAAGGCCCTGCAGCGAACCCTGAGCCATATTGGAGGTGGGGATGGACTGAAGAAAGGTGGAGCCGTATCTCTTCGACAGAATTCGGGGGTCCAGTATGACAATTATCCCACGGTCATTGCGGTTTCTGATCAAACGGCCGATCCCCTGCCGCAGTTTGATCACTGCAAGGGGTAGCTGATAATCGAGAAAAGGATTACCGCCTTTCTGTATGATCTTTGCCGAACGGGCCTTGATAATCGGTTCCGTAGGCACCTTGAAGGGAAGTTTTGTAATGATAACACACTCGAGTGTCCTGCCTGGGGCATCGACCCCTTCCCAGAAACTCACGGTTCCAAAGAGAACGGAGTGTATATCAGCCTTGAATTGATCGAGGAGACTGGTTCTGGAATCCGAACCCTGTTTGAAAACGGTGCATCCCATAGCTTTCAATTCATCGGCGATCAAGCTGTGTGTGACTTCGAGCATCTTATAGGACGTGAAGAGCACAAATGCCCTCCCCCGGGTCCTCTGCAAAACACCAAGAATTGCCCTGCTGATGTCTTCGGTGCAGCGGGGATGCCCGGGCTCCGCCACATCGCTGGGAATGAACACCTTCATCTGAGTGTCAAGCTCAAAGGGGGATGCAATACGAATCTCCATATCGGTCCCCTCCATGGACAGCCTGTTTTTCAGGAATTCGAAGCTGTCTCCCACGGTAAGCGTGGCGGAGGTCAGAACAGCGCTTTTCATTCTCCCAAATACCAGATCTTGCAGCAAATCACCAATTTCAACAGGCGCAACCACCATCCCTGTTTCAGCCTTTTTCTCAATCCAGCGCACATAGCGTCCCTCGTCCTCGCCAAGGAAGAGGTTGATTGCCTGGGCAACTTCCATAAGACCCATAACGAGGCCGTCCACCTGCCGCCCAATCGTGTCATCCTTTTCCATATCGAACCTGCGACGAAAATCGATCAGGTCACCTGCAAGCTGGGAGCAACCTTTATGGAAGCGACCTATGGATGGCAGGAGGTCACGGTTCCAGTACATATCGTTCATGAGTTCCTCATTGATCTCGACAACGGTTATTCGATCGCTTCCACGTGACGGTGTATTGAGCGAGAAAAACTCCCCGAGCTTTTCAAACATGTCAAAGAGGATGGAACGAAGCTCCACTGTGGCAGCCATGAGACGCCCCAGTGTGTCATCGTCAGAGAATATTTTCCTTTTTTGTAGAAAGACCAGATATCCTTTCCCCTTTCGCGGCCCTGAATAGATACGGCCCAGAAGTTTCAGAGTCGATGAGAGCTTCACCTTTCTCGTGAAAAAGGAAGTGGCCGAATCCTCCAGGTTGTGCGCTTCATCCACAATGACCCGCCTGTAGGGAGGAAGAAGTGACGCACTTCCCTCGCCAAGCTGAGCGTCAGCGAGTAAATAATGGTGGTTTGTCACGACCAGATGTGCCCGGGCAGCATCCCGTCGGACTCTGTTTATCGGGCATCTGCTGAAATGGGCGCATCTGCTGCCGACACAGGTTCCGGACTGAGAATTGATCTTTTCCCATAGAGCGGGTTTGGGAACAAAGGGGAGATGAGAGAGGCTCTCCTCTTCGGCGGTGTCAAGCCAATCCACAATTGCATTGAACTGATCCAGTTCTTCCTCATCGATGAGAGAGAAGAGGTCCTGACGCGCCTCGTCCATCCTGTTGAAGCAGATGTAATTGCCACGTCCCTTCATTAAAACATAGGAAAAATCCTCCTTCATTACTTTTTTCAAATCTGGTATGTCCTTGTAGAGCAGCTGTTCCTGCAGATTAATGGTATTGGTGGAGAGGATGACCTTCTCGTTGTTGGCGAGCGCCCAGTGCACCGCGGGTATTAGATATGCAAGGGATTTACCGATCCCGGTGCCTGCCTCAATCAGGGCCATAGCATCACCGTTAAAGGTATCGCATATGTGTGCGATCATCTCCTTTTGGCCCTCACGCTCCTCGAAGTGGTCAAGGGTAGAGCTGAAGGGACCGCCATCCGCGACCCATGCGGCAAGCCTGTCTGCATCAAGGAGTGTTCGCTCCCTTTTGCCCACCGGCTCCACTACCACGTATGCATCGCTGCAGGAGCTGTTGACAATGATGAACCCAACACCCCGGTCTGCAAGATGTGAAGATACCCGGATATCCTGCTCTGAGGGTTTTATACTGTCGCCAGGGTGGTTGTGAATGATGACATCGGGCAGATAACTTCTCTCGAGGGGAAGCCCCACACTCTCATCGTTGCCCCGGGTAATGAGCTCCACCCGGCCAACCCTTTTTTGGGAATCCATCCACCCGAAAAAGAGGACTTCCTGCCCCCGGGCCCGCCCAATCTCATCGCGCATGGCCGCAATGATATTATCTCTGAACAGCCCTTTCAGGGCGTTCGTATCAGGTGAGGACATGTTGGAGCAGTTCCTTGATCAGAAGAATAAGACGACTACTCATCTCTGCAGTCGCGTCGAGCACTTCCTGATGGCTCAGTGGCTGTTTTTGAATGCCTGTGGCCATGTTGGACACAGCCGATATACCGATAACCTTGATGTTCTCCTGCCGACATACGATCACTTCAGGTACCGTCGACATACCCACAGCATCCGCACCGATATGTCTGAAAAAGGATATCTCAGCTTTAGTCTCATAGCTCGGACCGGTTACGGCAATATACACTCCCTCCTGGAGCTTTCCGATTTGCGGGTTTTTCGATGCAAGCTGATGCACCGCTCTTCGCAGCTCCTCGTCATAGGGGTCGCTCATGTCGATAAAGGGGGTTGGGAAGATCGTTGTATCGATGCCGATGAGGGGATTGTTTCCCATGAGGTTGATATGGTCTCTGATAATCATGATGTCACCGGGATTAAACGCTTCGTTGATTCCCCCGCATGCATTGGTGATGATCATGTTCTTTACGCCAAGCCGGGCCGCAAGACGCACCGGGAGGGTGATGTCCTGAAGCGAAAACCCCTGATAGAAATGAAATCTCCCGCTGTAGATAAGCACCTGCGTACCACCGAGCTTACCGAAAATCGCCTCCCCCTTCTGCCCCGGTATGGTGGACACGGGAAACCCCGGGATTTCAGCATAAGGTATAACAATTCGTTCCTGCACTTCGTCTGCAATCCTTCCCAGTCCTGACCCAAGAATTATTCCGTTTTGCACTTCACCCAGGGCCCTGTCTCTCACATAATGCAGCGCCTGATCAATTGTCTCTGCAAATCCGGCCATTCGGGCCCCCTTAAAAGTGTCTTTTTAACCAGTCAAGCGGGTTCACGTACGTGCCGTCTATCCACAATCCCCAGTGCAGATGCGAGCCGGCCGCAATTCCCGTTGAGCCCGCCTCTGCGACCTTGTCTCCCATAGTCACTCGAGAGCCCTCTTCCGCTGAAATGGAATCAAGGTGGAAAAAAAGTGAAAAAACGCCGTGACCGTGGTCTATGACCAGGGTGTTCCCTGTAGTTACCCTTTCGTCGGAGAGAACGACGATGCCGTTGCTGGGTGCAAAAACCGGCGTTCCTCGAGGAGCTCTGTAATCGACACCTCGATGATACCGGACACGGACGGGCTTTCCCTCAATATAGTAGGTGCGTTTCTTTCCGAACAATGAAATGATTTCAGCCTTCTCGAGAGGATGCACAAAGGCACTGTTCCACAGGCTCTGTTCCGATGAGGTGGACAGGGCCTCTATAAGACGTTCACTCTGCTTTCGCTTTGTCTCAGACGGCTGCAGGAGCCTGTCCTTCGTCGGCGCCAGCACCACCCTGCCGGTGGGAAACCGGGTTTCCTGTAAAAAAAAGGGATAGATTATCTGCGTATGACCGGTGCTGTCCCTGCTCGCCACAATATGAAGGTTGTACCGCACAGCTGGGGCTTCACAGTCAAATCCTGTAAGGGCCCGGTAGCGTCCCTCGCCGAGATGGTACACACTGAGTGCTCTGCCTTTGCCGTTATCGGTGAGCAGTGATGATCGCACCTCAATATCTCTATCAGCGGAGCGTATCACCACCTTCATGGTTCTCCCCTGTGCCGGTGCAGGGAGGTAGTAGAAATGCAGGTCAATAAAGTCTTTTTCCGTGGATTTTGAGAGCTTTCCGTACACGAGAACAGGTTCATCCTGGAACCGAACCAAAGTGGAAGCATGTATCCGGTAATGGTGGCCCTGCCCTTCGAAAGATATCGAGCTGTCCCTGTAAGTACGAATTACAGCTTGACCCTCAATAGAGCCGTTGGGTCGGGGTACGGAGGATTGACCCGAAGCGTCGGAGATTCTGACCCGGCCGCCTACGTCGTAGATTGTAAAGCTTGCTGCACTAGGCATTTGAGGGGAGAAACAGAGAACAAGAGAAAGGGGGAGAGCACTTTTATAAAACAGGAAACCCCAAAACCTTCTCCTCTTCATGGATAGATTCTGTTGATCAATCGGGGAAATGGAATTGCCTCCCGTACATGGGGGAGCTTGCAGATCCAGCTGAGAAGCCGTTCGATACCCAGCCCAAAACCCGCATGAGGCACACTTCCATACTCCCGAAGATCGAGGTACCACCTATAGGATGCCGGGTCAAGGCCCTCCTCCTCTATTCTCTGCCGCAGTGAATCGAGATCGTGATTCCGTTGTGATCCCCCGATAATCTCACCGTAGCCCTCAGGTGCAAGCAGATCGTTGTTCAACACAGTCCGTTCATCTTCCAGGTTCGGCATCATATAGAATGCCTTTATCTCACGTGGGTAGTTGCATACAAAAACCGGATTATCGAAACGTTCTGAAAGGCTCGTTTCCTCATCACCGCCTATATCATCACCCCAGGAGATATTGAAGCCCTTTTCTCCCAGAAGCTGGATTGCCTCCCCGTAGTCTATACGTGGAAAGGGTGAGCGGATTTTTTTCAGGGGCTCCACATCCCGTTTCAGTACGGAGAGCTCAGTTTCGCAGGAAGCCAGCACACCCGCCACAACCGTGGCGATCATGTCCTCCTGAAGGTCCATATTCATATTCGTATCGTGGAAGGCCATCTCAGCCTCGAGCATCCAGAACTCGGTCAGATGACGTCTCGTCTTTGATTTTTCGGCACGAAAGGTTGGCCCAAGACAGAAGACTTTTCCGAGCGCACTTGCCGCTGCCTCGAGATAGAGCTGACCCGTTTGGGCGAGGTATGCATCTCCAAGATCGAAATACTTTATTTGAAAGAGATTTCCTGCACTCTCTCCGATGGAACCTGTCAATATGGGCGTATCAATAAGCACAAATCCCCTGTCATGGAAATAGTCCCTGAGCAGTCGTACGAGCCGGCTTCTTACCTTTAGTATCGCAAGCTGCCTGTTCGAACGAATCCACAGATGCCTGTGCTCCATGAGAAAATCGGTTCCATGTGCCTTCTTGGACAGAGGATATTCCTGGGTGGGAACCTGTATGGGCTTCACATCCTCAGCAAGGATCTCATAGCCCCCTGGTGCGCGACGCTCCTCCTTCAGGGTGCCGCGAACCTGCAGTGACGATTCGATGCGGATTTTGGCGCACTCCTGAAACACTTCCTGTGATACATCATCCTTCGCGACAACCACCTGCAGTATGCCGGTGCCGTCTCTCATCTCAATGAAAAAGAGAGACCCGCTCGAGCGGATGTGCCGCGCCCACCCGTGAAGCACAACGTTCTGACCCTCGAATTGGGCCGCATTGACAATGGAGAAGCTTTCAGTACTCAAAAACAACTCCCTTTAAAAAATGACTTAACAAGGGGACAGCTCACTTAATTATTTTTGTGTGGGGCAGAGAGCCCAATACTTTTATAATGTTATGGCGAATTTAAAGAAATCGCTTCGCTAGGTCGAGTTTCATGCATTGGTATAAAAATGTAACGTTATTGTATGCGCAACACGGTAATTGGTCGCTGGCGAACAACTCTTACGAGTTGTCCACCAGCTCAAGATTAAGAGAACTTCGTAGAAAAAGCATCGTCGGATTCACCTAATCAATTCAAATAATTGCTTTTCCCGCATGAATATGAAAACTCGAAGTTCGACCTGTTAATTAAGTGAGCTGTCCCCTTTTTTGCACTTACTCAATTCCCTTATGAGGGCAGGGTGAGAATATCGGGATTTCCGTCCCGCACCAGTATGGTGTGTTCGAAGTGGGCAGAAGGCATACCGTCCTTTGTGACTACTGTCCAGTTGTCATCCCGTATAAATACCTCATACCCGCCCATGTTCACCATGGGTTCGATGGCGAGTGTCATCCCCTCGTGCAACTGCAGCCCTCTGCCCGGCATTTTATAGTTGGGTATGGGCGGCTCCTCGTGCAGCTCTTTGCCTACACCATGACCCACAAAATCCCGAACCACCGAAAACCCCTCACTTTCCACCATATTCTGTACAGCCCGGGATATATCGGACACATGGTTGCGGTGAATCGCCTTCTCTATTCCCGCATAGAGTGCACGCTCTGTGGTCTCCAGAAGCTTTCTTTTTTTATCTGAAATCTGCCCGACAGGTATGGTAAGGGCCGCATCACCGTAATAGCCTGCCTTGTTCACGCCCACATCGACACTCAGGATATCCCCTTCCTGCAGTCTATAGTCACTTGGTATACCGTGGATGACCTCTTCATTGATGGATGAACATATCGATGCCGGAAACCCATTATAGTTCTTGAAGGCAGGTTCTGCACCGCGCCCCGTGATGAACTCTTCTGCCTCCTGGTCGAGCCACCGCGTCGTGACACCTTTCTTTACAATCCCTCTCAGGTACTGAAGCAGCTCTGCAACTATTCTGCAGGATTGCCTGATGTACTCGATCTCAATTCCATTTTTCAGCTCATGCATGAAAAACTGTTTTCCTTTTATCTGCCTCTGTCAGCTCATGCATCCGGCAGTGTTTCCCTCTTCTCTTCTATCGGGCCTTTCTGCCCTTTTAGCATTTCGTCCAGTTTCGGTCCTGCCGAAAAAGACTCCTCGATCACCCGCTTCACATCCTTTTTCTGGTCAGCGCTGATCGACACCTCACCCTCAATGATAACACCGTCTTCGACGTTTACTTTGGGAGCACGAATATTCCCAAGCACACGTCCAGTAGTAAGAAGATTCACCTCTTCATCGGCCTCGATATTGCCTATTACCGTTCCAGCCACAACGACCCTTCGCGCAACAATGTCGGTTTTTACCTTGCCTGTTTCGCCGACAACAACATACTCCTCTGTGCGAATGTCTCCCTCGAACCTCCCATCGATCTGAAGTGAACCTTTGATATAGAACCTTCCCTCAAAAATGGAACCCTCACCGATTACGCTGTTCATCTCCTGTCCATTTTTTGCTGCCATAGTAGCCTCCCGCAGGGTGCACGGCTACAGCATTGCCCTGCCATGCACCACATCATCGATAAAATGACTGTCTGCCTCGTTGATCACAAAGAATTTAACGCCGAACTCCGATCGTATCTTATCGATACGGTGTATAATACCGTTCGCCTTTATCAGTCGTGATGCACATTGAATCGTCATCATGAGCGTGGTGCGGAGAATAAGATACTGCTTTAAAGAAGAGCCGTCGAGTTTGAACAGTAGACCTCCCGCACTCATATTGACAATAGGCACATCAAACCCATCCCCGCTCTCCAGGGTAAAGTAATCATACTTCACAAGTGCCTCCACAAGTGCTGCACCATACTTTGCCGTTCGAAGAGCGAATGCAGATTTGATGCTTCGATGGTACTCAGTGTCGTTGTACAGGCGTACATACCCTACGACCTCGCCTTCCAGCTTGAGCGGTATGAGACACTCAGAGAATACAAGCGCATTTCTCTTCTGCTGAAGAAGATCAAGCAATTTGCTCTCAGCACTCTTTCTCGTTTCTCCTGTATGTATCAGAAAATCATATGCATCACCGATGCTCAGGACATTCTGCTCAAATTGCCGTCT
>Ga0255055_10000644_pt1 | contig 26505 bp, 21 predicted proteins | sample JV7_2_27_MG_FD_188633 | JGI IMG/M metagenome (GOLD analysis project Ga0255055, IMG submission 188633) | Seawater microbial communities from Jervis Inlet, British Columbia, Canada - JV7_2_27 | ecosystem: Environmental > Aquatic > Marine > Inlet | place: Canada: British Columbia | collected...
GCAGCATCGTTAGATCCGCATATCGTTTGGACGAGATCGGAAAAACGCTCATGAATAAATCTGCACCCACCGCCTTAAACGCTGCGCTGGTCAGCTGCCACAGCTGTCATCTGCTTTGCAAAGCAGCATCACTGCTTAAAAGTGCCCATGCGGTTTGCCCGCGCTGCGGGGCAACCCTGCACTCACGCAAACCCAACAGTATCGCCCGAACCTGGGCGCTGGTGGTCGCGGCATTTATTTTATACATACCCGCCAACCTGCTGCCCATTACCCGGGTCATCTCCTTTGGAAAGGCCCAGTCGGACACCATCATGAGCGGTGTGATTTACTTCGTCAAATCCGGTAGCTGGCCGATCGCACTGGTGATTTTTGTTGCCAGCGTTTTCGTGCCGCTAATTAAACTTTTTCTGCTCACATTTTTATTGATTTCCGTACAGCGTAAATCCCAATGGCGTCGAAAGGATCGCACCCGACTTTACCGCATCACCGAAGTGGTGGGTCGCTGGTCAATGGTTGATATTTACGTGGTGACGATTCTCGTGGCACTGGTTAAACTGGGTTCGCTGGCAACCATCGAAGCCGGCCCCGGCGCTATTTTCTTTGCCGGGGTGGTTATTATTACCATATTTGCCGCCATGAGCTTTGATCCCAGACTGATCTGGGATACACAGGAGCCAAATTATGAGTGAACAAAATAACAATGAACCTGAACTTCAGGATTTACCCGTAGCGGTTGTTCAGAAAAAAAAGCAGTTTTCGATTGTTTGGGTTGTCCCCATTGTTGCTATCCTGATTGGCGGATGGCTGGCATATAAAGGCTTATCGGAAAAGGGTCCAATGGTCACGATCAGTTTCGAATCTGCCGAAGGACTTGAGGCCGGCAAAACGAAAGTAAGGTATAAGGATGTCGAACTCGGACTGGTCGAAACGATCCGATTCAACGCGGATCTGACCCGGGTGATTGTAACGGCTGAACTCGTAAAGGAAGCCACGCCCTACCTGACCGAAAACACGCGATTCTGGGTGGTGCGTCCCAGGGTAACCGCCAGTGGCGTCTCCGGGTTGGGAACCCTTTTTTCAGGTGCCTATATCGGTATGGATCCGGGAAAAGAGGGTGAGCCGTTGAGAAGGTTCAAAGGGCTCGAGATACCCCCGGTTGTTACCACGGGGATGCCGGGCCGCGATTTTCTGCTGAGGGCAAACACACTCGGCTCACTGGATGTCGGCGCTCCGGTTTATTACCGGCAGATACAGGTGGGCCAGGTGATTGGTTATGAATTGGATGAGAAGGGAAAGTCTCTGAGAGTCAAAATTTTTATCAACGCACCCCATGACAAGCTCGTGCGTAGGAACACGCGCTTCTGGAATGCCAGCGGATTTGATTTGAAGCTCGATGCCGACGGCCTCAAGCTCAACACCGAATCTATGGTATCGATTATGATGGGCGGCATCGCTTTTGACACACCCACCAGTCTTGAAGTCGGTGGACCTGCTCAAGAGGATCAAATATTCAGACTTTACGAAACCCGCGAAAGTATTTTTGAAAGAACATATACGGAAAAAAAGGTTTACATATTGCATTTTAACGAGTCGACCAGAGGACTAACCGTTGGCGCTCCGGTGGAATTCAGGGGTATCAAGATCGGCGAGGTTGTCGATATTAAAGCTGAATTTAACCAGGAAACCTTCACACCTCAGATTACCGTATTGATTGAAACCGAGCCTCAGCGATGGGAGATTGTCGGTAAAGCTCAAACAGAAACGGAGGAAGAGTCCAAGAAATCTATGCAGATTCTTGTCGCCAAAGGGCTCAGGGCCCAGCTGAAAACCGGAAGTTTGCTTACCGGCCAACTTTTCGTTGATTTAGACTTTCACCCCGATGCACCCGAAGCGCAGGTTATATACGGGCAAACATTTCCAGAGGTACCGACAATACCGGCACCCTTGCAGATCCTCACGGCCAGGGTCAATAAACTCCTGGCCAAGATTGAAACGGTGCCGATTGAGCAGATCGGCAAAGACTTAGGGGATACCGTCCAAAACATCAAACACCTGTCGGAATCCAAAGAACTGTTGCAAGCCGTTCAAGCCCTGAATAAAACCCTTCAAGCAACCCGGCAACTGGTGCATAATTTAGATTCAAATGTTTCCCCGGCAATCAGTTCGACCCTGGACCAGGCCCAGAAAACGCTGGTTTCGGTCGAGGGCACCCTGGGTCAGGATTCGCCCCTGCAGCACGAAATGCGACAGGCGATCAAGGAATTGGGTGAGGCTGCGCGTGCCGTTCGCATTCTCACCGATTATCTGGAACGACATCCGGAAGCCCTCATCTATGGGAAAGGAAAAGCAAAATGATGCGCATCGGATTTCTTAAGACAGTCATGTTAGTGGTTGCGTTTACTACCCTCTTAATCACTGGATGTGGTAGCAGCAGTCCAAGGGTAGCATTCTACACCTTAAATCCCCTGACCGGTATGCAGGCTGAGGCAAATAGCTCTGCAACCGATCAGAAACTTTCCATCGGTGTCGGTCCGGTGGAAATCCCTGAAATTCTCGATCGCCCCCAGATTGTTACCCGCAGCGGTCCGAATAAGCTAAACATAGATGAGTTCAACCGCTGGGCCAGCCGTCTGGACGAAAGTTTCGCCCAGGTATTGGCGGAAAACATCTCTTTGCTGCTCGGTACGGATCAGGTGGCTGTATATCCCTGGCAATCGGATTTCAAGCCTCACTATCGGGTCGCATTGGAAATCAGGTATTTTGAGGGACAATGGGGTAAAAATGTCCTTTTGGAAGCGGTCTGGAGCGTGTCGGGCCAGCAGGACCAACAATCGCACACCCAGCTAAAGTCTGTTATTAACGAGCCCTTATCGCCGGAGCCGAACTACGAGGCCCTGGTTGCGGCCCACAGTCGGGCGATTGCACAGCTGAGCCGTGAAATCGTTCAAGAAATAAAAAATCTGCAATCCGGAAAGAACTAACCACACTAACAAATTTTGGAGTATTGGAGTACTGGAGTTTTGGAGTAATGGCTAAAGGATTGATGTCTTTTTTTTCAACACTCCAATACTCCATCACTCCAGTACTCCAGAACCGAATTTCGGTCAGGATCCAACTTCCCTCTTTAACACCTATACATTCTCTAACACTACGACTCTCGAGTATGAAAAATATCAATTTCCCTTTTCGATAAACGACCAGGCGAGGTCACTGGTTTCCCGGGCAAGTTTGCCTCGTTGTAATGCATGCGTCGAACTGGCAGTTCCCATGAGCCCCCGCTTATAAACACCCTGCAGAATACTGGCCAGGCGGAAAAAGGCAAAGGCCATATAGAAGCTCCAATTGGGTATGCCCGCCCGGCCGGTTCGGCGGCAATATTCTGCAACAAATTCCATCTCGGTGGGAATCCCCGTTTCCGGCCCGCAAATACCGACCAAACTCGGGATGCCGGCCATCCCAAGGTGATAGGGCCCGCAACTGTAAGCCAGGTCACCGAAGGGATGGCCCAGGGTGGACAGTTCCCAGTCCAGCAACGCCAGCATCTTCGGCTCGTTCGGATGAAACAGCATATTCCCCAAACGGATGTCGCCATGGGCGATGCAGGAGGCCTCATCCTCCGGCACGTTTTGCGGCAGATATGCCATCAACTTTTCCATGGAGGGGATATCATCAGTCCGGGCCGCAACATACTGTTTGGACCATCTTGCGATCTGGCGCGCAAAGTAGTTTCCGGGTTTGCCGAAATCAGATAAGCCCAACGCAGCATAATCCACCGAATGCAAAGCCGCCAGCACCCGGTTCACCTCAAAATAAATCGCCCGGCGCTCCTCGGGTGATAACCCCGGGAGGGTTACGTCCTCAAACAAGCGGCCATCAACATATTCCATCACGAAAAATGTTGTTCCGATCACCCTCTCGTCTTCACAGAGAAGGTACATTCCGGGCACCGGCACTTCTGTGTGCTCAAGCGCCTTCATAACGCGGTACTCACGGTCTACCTGGTGTGCGGACGGCAAGAGTTTGCCCGGCGGTTTTTTGCGCAATACATATTTGTGATCGCCGCAATCCAAAAGAAAAGTCGGATTCGACTGCCCGCCTTCAAACTGCAGGATACTAAAAGGTTCGCAAAAACCATCAAGTTCAACTTTTAGATATTGCGCTAATGCGGCCTCATCGAAACGGTGCGCCTCCCTTACCGGCGTAAGCTTGGCTTCAGTGCTCATATTCTTGTCTCAGTTCCAGCCTGGCAATGACTTCACGATGAACTTCGTCCGGTCCATCGGCCAGCCGCAGTGTCCGGATGTTGGCATAGGCCGCGGCCAGCCAAATATCATTACACACGCCCAGCCCTCCGTGGGCCTGGATCGCGCGGTCGATGACCTTAAGCGCCATATTCGGGGCCACCACTTTTATCATGGCAATTTCGGTACGCGCCGTTTTATTGCCGACCGTATCCATGCGGTGGGCCGCATACAGGGTCAGCAGCCGGGCCTGGTCGATCTCACAGCGCGACCGGGCGATATCCTGGCGGATCTGGCCCATTTCAGCCAACGGCCGTCCAAAGGCCATGCGGTTTTTGACCCGGTGGCACATCTCCTCCAGGGCCCGCCCGGCAACGCCAATGCTGCGCATGCAGTGATGGATGCGACCCGGGCCCAGGCGTCCCTGCGCGATCTCAAATCCCCTTCCCTCTCCGAGCAGAATATTGGATATGGGAACGCGCACGTCTTTGAACACGATCTCGCCATGACCATGGGGTGCGCCGTCATAGCCAAAGACCGGCAGCATACGCTTAATCTCCACCCCCGGGGTGTCGCGGGGCACGAGAATCATAGACTGCTGCCGGTACGGGTGCCCTTTGGGATCGGTCTTGCCCATGAATATAAAAATTTCACAACGCGGGTCCCCGGCGCCCGATATCCACCATTTGTGGCCGTTGATCACATATTGATCTTCGTCGCGTACAATACTGGCTTCAATATTACGGGCATCCGAGGAAGCCACGTCGGGCTCGGTCATGCAGAAAGCAGATCGAATTTTAGCCTCCAGTAATGGTGTGAGCCAGCGTTCCTTTTGTTCCTCCGAACCGTATCGGACCAGCACTTCCATGTTTCCGGTGTCCGGCGCCGAACAGTTGAAAACTTCCGAAGCCCAGAAGGTACGACCCATAATTTCACACAGGGGGGCATACTCGTAGTTGGCCAGTCCGGCACCATACTCACTTTCCGGCAAAAACAGGTTCCACAGCCCTTCGGCTCTGGCCTTTTCTTTAAGTTCTTCCAAAAGCGGGATAACTTTCCAGCGATTGCCTTGATTGAGCTGGCGAAAAAACTCCGGTTCATTAGGGTAAATGTATTTATCCATGAATGCCTTAACCTGTTCCTGTAAGGCCTTGGCCTTATCTGAAAACTCAAAAAACATAATATTGACCTCCTATTAAAATTCGCTCAAACCAAAAAGGGATCCATCAAACCCTTACCTGCTTTCATCTTTCGTATCGGTGAAGTAAATTGCCGGATAAATTAATGATGATCTTTTTACTAACCTTAATTTTGAGAATCAAGAATAAAGCACCGAAATCCTATCAACCGATCTTTGGCCCGGGAATAGTTGCATTATTAAAGGTCAATTTGCTCCGGATGTCAAAAGAATCATGTTCATTCTTTGAAGTCCGGTTGTTTTTTTGGCTTGACTTATAAACTGGTTATTGTATCAATGAACTGCCAAATCCCATCCCCAAGAAATCGTGCTTTTTTCGGTAAGTTTATATCTAACCCCTAAACCAAAAGGAGGCAGGTCATGAATAGATGTAGAATTCTGATGACAACTTTAGTGGCGTTTTTTCTGGTGGTGACCATCAGTTTTCCAGCCCTGGGGGCCAAAACCATAAAAATCGGCGTGATTGGGCCGATGCAGTTTGTGCAGGGCAAGGGCCATTGGAACGGAGCCACCTTGGCTGCCGAGGAAGTTAATGCCCGCGGAGGCGTCAAGGTCGGTAACAAAAAAATGAAAATCGAGTTGGTCAAGGCGGATTCGAATGAGTTTTTAAACGTTACCGACGCCACCAATGCCATGGAAATGCTGCTTTCCCGCGATAAAGTAGATTTCGTTGTGGGCGGCTTCCGCAGCGAGGCTGTTTTCGCTATGCAGGATATTGCCATGGACTACAAAAAAATATTTATCGGTGCCGGTGCCTCGCACTCCAAACTCTGCCTGCGGGTGGCCGAGGATTACGATCGCTATAAATACTGGTTCCGGGCCACCCCCTTCAATGAAAAATTCCTGGGCAGGACCTCGTTTATTCATCTGGCCACCGTGGGGGCCATACTGAAAAAATCGCTGAACATACCCAAAGTAAAAGTGGCCATCGTCGCCGAAAAGGCCATGTGGGTCGAGCCGATGATTGCCGCCGCCAAGGGCTTTATCCCCAAGGTGGGTATGGAAGTGGCCGGGGTCTGGCAGCCTTCCCAGGCGGCAACGGACGTGACCGCCGAACTTTCGGCTATCCAGCGCACCGAAGCCCCTTTGATTTTTACCATCTTTTCTGCTTCGGTGGGGATTTCTTTCGCCCGGCAGGCCGGGGAGCTGAAGATACCGGCGGTGCAGGTCGGCATCAACGTCGAGGCCCAAAAAGACGGTTTCTTGGAAGCCACCCAGGGCATGGGCAACTATGTCATGACCCTGAATACCTTTGCCCGGGGGGTTGAGGTCAATGAACTCTCCAAGCCGTTTATGGACAAATACATTAAGCGCTTCGGAGAGACACCCACCTACACGGCGGAGACATATTCCGCGATCGTTTATAACCTGGTCCCGGTCATCGAGCAGGCCGGAACGCTCGATGCCGATAAGCTGATACCGATAATGGAAACCCGCGAGTTTAAGACGCCATCGGGCAGGGTAAAAATGGTGAGCACCCCTGAAGGCAAACCGATCCATGAACTGAAATGGGGCCCGGGTTATCAGACCAGCCTGGGGGTTCAATGGCAGGATGGCAAGCTGGTCGGCGTCTGGCCGAATAAGTGGAAAGCCGCCCCAAAGGCACCGGAGATCACCTATAAGGGTATTGTGCCTTATAAGATTCCACCGTGGATGATCGAAAAGTACAAAAAATAACTTTTTTTTTAAACCTTCCCGCCCCTCCTTGCCGAACTCAGAGGGGCGGGAGCGTCTTTATTTATGAGGGTATATGGTACTGGATATTATTATTGCCGGTTTGATCAACGGGAGCACCTACGCCCTTTTAGCCATTGGTTTTTCCTTGATTTTTGGCGTCGCCCGCATTGTTAATATCGCTCATACCGCCTTTTACATGGTGGCCTCATATTGCATTTATTTAATCACCCAAAAATTAGGATACCACCCCACTGTGGGGATGTTGGTTGCCGTTCCGTTAGTCACATTACTGGGGCTCATCTGCTATAAGCTTTTTATCGATCCCATCCGTGAACATGAAGCCGCGGTTTTGATTGGAACCATCGCCCTGGCGATTGCCATACAGGAGATCATGCTGCTTATTTTCACGGGAGACTACCTCAGTGTGCCCGCTCTGATTCAAGGATACTTTACCCTTTTTGGCGTAAAAGTTTTTCATCAACAACTGCTAACTTTTGTGGCCGCCCTGATCATTCTGGGTGCGCTCCGGATGCTTTTAATGAATACAAAGCTGGGGCTGGCAATACGCTCCACCGCCGAAGACCGGGAAGTCGCCAATCTGATGGGCATGAACGAAAGCCGGGTGGCCATGATCACCATGGGTGTTTCCGTTGGGCTGGCCGCTTTCACCGGTGCCGTAGTCGTCCCGCTCACGATTGTTAATCCTTTCATGTGGATGCACCCGCTGATCATGATGATGGCCGTTGTGGTTCTCGGTGGGCTGGGCAGCATCAAGGGCAGCTTTATGGGGGCCTATATCCTGGGATTTGCTGAAGCGCTGGTGGTTTTCCTGATACCCATGGGCTCATTTTTAAAGGGTTCGGTGGCGCTTTCCATAATGATCCTGGTGCTTTTGATCAGACCGGAAGGACTTTTTGGCATTGCTTTTGAAGAAGAGAGATAGGCATGGACATCGTTGGATTTTATCTTCGTAAGTTTTGGATGATCGTTAAAAATGAAGTGCTCGTTCTTCCCAGCCGCATTATCGTGTTTTTGTTTTGCTTACTCCTGCTTCTGCTGCCGGTCTTTACCCAGGACCCCTACCTGCTGCGCATCCTGATTTTAACCAGCATCTTTGCCATTTTGGCTGCCAGCTGGGATCTTTTGTCTGGTTTTACCGGACAGATGAACTTCGGCCACGCCCTTTTTTTCGGTGTGGGGGCTTACACGGCCGCCCTCCTGAATCTGCACGCGCACCTGCCTCCCTGGGGAAGTATCCCCCTTGGCGCCTTAGGTGCAGTTCTGGCCGGCCTAATCATCGGCATCCCGTGTCTCAGGCTCAGGGGCACCTACCTGGCCCTGACGACATTAGCCTTTCCGATTATTTTGATGGGAATCGTTTTTGCCCTTCCCGGTATCACTGGTGGTGAATTGGGGATAACCGGGCTGGAGCGCCTGGCCCGATCCCGGGTCACGAATTATTATATCACCGTGGTACTCATGCTGGTGTTATGCACCATCATGTGGAAGATCACCGATTCGAATACCGGTATCATTTTCCATGCCATTCGGGAGGACGAGCTGGCCGTCAGATCTTCCGGCATCAACACCACCCGCTACAAGCTGCTGGCGTTTTGTCTCAGCGGGTTTTTTGCCGGAATCGCCGGCGGGCTCTATGCCCATTTCATGCGAATTGCCGGGCCTTCAACCCTGGAGGTATCGATGTCGTTCCAGATCGTTATCTGGGCGGTATTTGGCGGTATCGTAACAATATATGGCCCGATCGGAGCGGTGTTTATTCTATATCCTTTACTCGAATTTTTCCGCTTTTGGCCGGAGTACCGTACACTCATGTTTGCGATCGTCATATTATTAATTCTGCTTTACATGCCGGAGGGATTGCTTCCATGGATACGCGCTAAAATCGAAACTGAATGCCCCCGGTGCAAAATCAGAAATATCGCCACCCGCAAAACATGCCGCATTTGTGCGGCAGAGATAGAATAAGCAAAATCAAGGGATCTTTTCACTGCAAATTAGTTGCGAGGTTAACAATGGACCCCAAAGATGTGTATATGTCCAAACCCTGGTTAAAGTTCTACCCCGAGGGTGTTCCGCATGAGGTTGATGTCCCCGATACATGCGTGCCGGATGTATTTGATATGATGGCCGATCGATTCAGCAGCAAAGTCGCTCTGATTTTTTACGGCAAAAAAATCCCATATGGCAAACTGAAAGAGCTGACCGATCGCTTTGCAGCGGCTCTGGATGGTCTCGGCGTGGCCAAAGGAGATACGGTGGCGCTATATCTGCTGAATTCTCCCCAATATGTCATTGCCTATCTGGGTGCCCTGAAGGTGGGCGCCAAAGTAACGCCGATCAGCCCGGTGTATACCAGCAAGGAGGTTAAACATCAGATTGAGGACAGCGAAGCCAGGACCATCGTTTGCGAAGATATCCTGTATGATAATGTGGAAAAAGCCGGAGTTTCGCTGAACAATATCATTCTTTCCAGTATCGGAGATTATCTGCCTGCCCTTAAGAAAATCTTTGGCAAAAGCACACTGGGTAAAGCCTATGGTGAGATGCAGGTTCCCTCACCCCAATATATTGAACAGGCCGGCCTGCATTTATTCAAAAATTTAATTGAACACTATCCGCCTCAAAAACCTCAAGTAACCATTGACCCTAAAACAGACATCGCAGTTCTGCCTTATACCGGCGGAACCACTGGACTGCCCAAAGCAGCGGTATTGACACATTACAATATGGTCTCTCTCCAGGCGCAGGTCAGCACACTATGGCCGTTTTTGGAAGAAGGCAATGAGGTCGAGATCGCATTTCTGCCGTTTTTCCACATTTACGGCCAGGTTGTGCTGATGCTCAACGGCCTGGCTCAGGGTCACACGCTCGTATTATTCACCACACCTGACATCGACAGCATCCTTGCAGCCATAGAACGTTATAAAGCCTCGACTTTTCTTGGAGTCCCCACCTTGTACGAGTATCTTAAGGAATATGAAAAAACCGATCGGGTCAACTGGAAGCGTTTGAAAATAATTATCTGCGGGGCGGACACTTTGCATGAATCCACCTTAAAAGAATGGGAGCGCAGGACAGGAACGAAGATTTTAGAAGGATACGGTATGACCGAAACAACTGCGGTCAGTCACTCCAGTCCTTACAATAGACCCAAGACAGGTTCGTTCGGAGTTCCTATACCCGGCATAAGCGCCGCTATTATTGATGTTGAAGGAGAGGAATTCAAACCCGTGGGAGAAGATGGTGAACTAATCCTCCACGGTCCGAATATTATGCAAGGCTATTGGAAACGGCCTGAGGCAAATGCCGAATCATTTGTAGAGATTGATGGAAAACAGTGGCTCAGAACCGGTGATCTGGTTCGTATGGATGAGGAGGGATATTTTTACTTCTTTGATCGCAAAAGAGACCTGATTAAATATAAAGGGTATTCTGTATTTGCACGACATGTGGAAGAAGTTCTTTACAAGCATCCGCAGATAAAAGCTGCCGGTGTCGTCGGCGTACCGGATCCGGCTGTGGGACAGCAAATAAAAGCTTACGTGGTTTTGCAAAGCGAAGCGCGCGGCAGGATCTCTGAAGAAGAAATTTTTGAATTTTGCCGCCAGAACCTTGCCCACTATAAGGTGCCTAAAATTGTTGAGTTTCGAGGTGAACTGCCGAAAACCGATGTAGGCAAAATATCGCGGCGGGAACTGAGGGAAGATGCGGAGGAAGCCTGATATGAACCAGCCGTTTTTGGAAGCTGAGGAACTGACCAAGGAATTCGGCGGCCTGCGCGCAGTCAATAGTGCAAGCTTTTCTATTGATCGCCATGAAATATTAGGTTTGATCGGCCCCAACGGTGCGGGCAAAACAACCCTGCTGCGTCTGATCACGGGGATTTTGAAACCCGACGAAGGCAGTGTTCATTTCAAGGGCAAAGAAATCGTCGGCAAAAAAACATGGGACATCGTCAATCTGGGAATTGCCTGTACGTTTCAGAATATGCGGCCATTCCGCCGGCTGCCGATTATTGCCAATGTCATGGTCTCCTGTCTGTGTCCCCGGGCCATGAAACGAGGAGAGTGGGTTAAACGCGTGCAAGCCAAGGCCATGGATGCCCTGGAGTTTGCGGGCATATCCGATATGGCTTTGGAGAAGGCCTCCACCCTTTCACAGGGCGATCTGAAACGCCTGGAGGTGGCCCGGGCCATCGCCACCGAGCCTGATTTGCTTCTGTTGGATGAACCTTTTGGCGGATTGAGCCCGGCAGAGACGGAATTGATGGCCAAGTCCATCAAGCGACTGCATAAAGGCGGCCGCTTTGGTCGCTTGCACAGCGAAGGGCCGGCCATGATTATTGTCGAGCACAAACTACAGCAATTGATGAAAATCGTTGATCGGATTATTGTGCTTAACTTCGGCACCATCATCGCCGTGGGAGCGCCGCAGGAAGTTGTCAACAACCCGCAGGTCATCGAGGCCTATCTCGGCAAAGGGGGTATTTAGATTTGCTGCTTGAAATAGCCAATTTGACGGTTCGTTATGATAAAGCGGTGCTGATTAACGATCTGAGCATGAGGGTTGATGAAGGTGAACTCGTCAGTCTGGTAGGACCCAACGGCGCCGGAAAATCCACTTTGCTCAGAGCCATCACCGGCCTGGTAAACTGGGAAAAGGAGATCACCCGTCGATCTACCAGGGAAGACGTTTCCATCGAAGGGCGGATCAGCTTTATGGGTGAAAGGATCGACAAGATCCCGGCCCACAAAATTGTAAAAAAAGGTCTAATTCTTTGTCCGGAAAGAAGACGTCCCTTTCGTGAATTGACGGTTTTGGATAATCTCTATGCCGGCGCTTATCTGGATAAAGACGACAGCCGGATTCAGAAAAATCTGGAAAGCGTCTACCAGTTGTTTCCGGTCTTGAAGGTGCGGTCGAAACAAATCTCGGGAACGCTATCCGGCGGTGAGCAGCAGATGCTCGCCATTGGACGTGCCTTGATGTCAGGTCCGAAGCTTTTGTGTATCGATGAACCGTCTACCGGACTTGCTCCGATTCTTAGAGCCGAGGTATTTGAAAAAATAGCGGAAATCCAAAATTTTGGAATCACAATCCTGCTGGTGGAACAGGAGGTCAGCACGGTCTTTAAAATGGCTTCCCTTAATTATGTTCTTTCTTCCGGCAAGATTATTGCCGAAGGAACCGGCGAACAATTGCTGCAGGATGAGGTCCTGCGTAAGACATATTTAGGTCTATAGAACCCATTTCAAAAATATATTAAAAAAAGTGCATACAGTACAAAGTGATCTAATCCACCACAAACATAGGCGGATAAAAGTGACTAAAATTAAGGATGTCTACCCGTCGAGAGCCTCTGGGTCGAACGATCATTTTATTTTAATATTGAATGCTGGAGCGACACGCGGCGCACACGCCGCGCAAGCGCGTGCGCTGCGGGAGCGCCTGCGCTGCGCGAGCGCCTGCGCTGCGCGAGCGCCTGCGCTGCGCGAGCGACGCCGAAACTTTAGGCACTTCCAACTTTAGTTCACTTTAGGCACCCTTTTTCATTATACCTTCCGATTATTTTTTTCCAGCCCTTCTCAGAAGTTTATAATTAGGTTATGGATAAGAAAATTCGCCTAACCGAATTCTGATAAATGCTCAAAGCCGTTGGAGGAATACCATGGAAGTAAAAAAGGTGATTGTGGTTGGTTCCGGGTTGATGGGAAGCGGTATTGCGCAGGTGTGTGCTCAGGCAGGTATTCACGTGTTTTTGAACGATGTCTCCCGGGAGGCCCTCGCTAAAGCCATCAAAAACATCGAATGGTCGGTGGGCAAATTCATCGAAAAAGGCAAGTTGGCTGAGAAAAAGGAAACCATAATCGATCGTATTACCCCGATCACAGATCTGGATCCGGCCAACGACATCGATCTGGCAATCGAAGCGGTCTTCGAGCAACTTGAACTTAAACAGAAGATCTTTGAAAAACTTGACCAATTGTGCGCTCAGCATACGCTGCTTGCCAGCAACACCTCGGCCATACCCATCAGCGACCTGGCGGCTGTGACCCATCGCGCCGATAGGGTACTGGGACTGCATTTTTTCAGCCCGGTCCCCATGATGCAGGTCGTTGAAGTCGTCAAGGGGATGGCCACAACGGATGATTCGGCCCGGTCCGGACAAGACTTTGTCAAAAATATCGGTAAAGAGCCCATCATGGTAAATCGGGATGTACCCGGGTTTGCGATCAACCGAATCAACTTACCTTCAACGATCGAGGCAATGAATCTGGTCGAACAAGGAGTTGTCTCGATCGAAGATGTCGATAAAGGCGTGCGACTGGGTCTTGGTAGAAAAATGGGAATTTTCGAGACCGGCGATATGGTGGGACTGGATGTCACCCATGGCGCTTTGACGGCCATGTATAATGAGACCGGTGATTCCCGCTGGTACCCGCCCCTTTTGTTAAGGCGCAAAGTCAAGGCCGGACATTTGGGTCGCAAAACCGGCCGCGGATGGTACCAATATAATCCGGACGGCAGCAAAAAAAAATAATTCTTAAGCTTGCAGCATTTGCATAATAATGGCAAATAATTAGAAGTGGTTTTAAAACCCCATCTTGTGTCCGATGGCTGCGTTGCAAACCGACTCAAAATGCTCACATACTACCGTGTATGCTGCGCTTTTGACTCGGCTTGCGCCTTGCCCTCAAACACAATCTGAGGTTTTAAAACCACTTCTAGAGACTTAATTTTTTCAGATGGAGGTTTTTTCAGCATGCACGTTTTTGGATCCAGTGAACTGATTAAAGACGTCCTTAATAAGGATCTTTGTATCGGGTGCGGGGCATGTGTAGAGCTGTGTCCTTATTTTAAGAATCATAAAGGTAAAACGGCGATGCTCTTTGCGTGCACCCTTTCCCAGGGACGCTGCTTTGCTTTCTGTCCCAAAGCGGAGGTCGATCTGGATATCCTGGCAACCCATTTCTGGGACACCCTTTATGAAGGCACTCCCCTGGGAAAATATCGCGAAGTGTTGATGGCCCGGGCCGGTGAAAAGATGGAAAAATCGACTTTTCAGGCCGGGGGGACGGTTTCGGCGCTGATGACATTGGCCTTGGAAAGCGGTCTAATTGACGCGGCCGCGCTCACCGATCGAGAGGACATGATCGCCGTACCACGCCTGATTACCCGTTCTGAAGAAGTTGCCGGATGTGCCGGTTCCAAGTTTATGGCGGCCCCTACCCTGTCAGTCATCAACCGGGGCGCCACCCAGGGATATGAGCGCATGGGTGTGGTAGGAACACCCTGCCAGCTCACGGCCGTAGCTCAGATGAAAACGAATCCTCTGAACCAGGAAAATTTCAGTGATCCGGTGGCCTTGACGGTAGGATTGTTTTGCACCTGGGCCATAGATACCCGCCAACTTATGCCCCTGCTGACGGAATGCATCGGGGATGCATGCATTCAGGGCATGGATATGCCGCCCCCGCCGTCGGAAATCATGTTGATCGACACCGATGCGGGCAAGGTGGAAATCCCCCTGGAAAGAATCCGCAAACTGGTGCCAAAGGGCTGCTATGTGTGTCCGGATATGACGTCGGAATGGGCTGATGTTTCTGTGGGCGTACTTGAAGGCAAGCCCGATTGGAACACGCTGATCATCCGCACGCAAACGGGAGATCAGCTCGTCAAAGACGCTTGCAATGCGGGCTATCTGAAAACGAAACCGATGCCTGCTGAAAATTTCAAGGATCTATGTATTGCGGCCGCCAACAAAAAAAAACGGGCGCTGATTCGAGCCCGCGATCAGGGCCTTCTGAATACCGCTGTAAAAGACCAGCACTCGGTTTTGCGGCTTCGATCCGAAGTTGTGGATAGAATTATTCAAAACGATATGGAGGAACGATGTCACACCTCATAGAAACGAAGGCCGGAGACCGCCGACTGCTGATGGGTAACGAAGCCATCGCCCGCGGGGCGCTTGAGGCCGGCATCAGCGTCGCGGCGGGATATCCCGGTACGCCCTCTTCCGATATTATTGAAAGCCTTGCCGGGGTGGCCAGAGAAAGACATCTCTATGTAGAATGGTCAACCAATGAAAAAGTAGCCATGGAGGTGGCCGCCGCCGCGTCTTTTGCAGGTCTCAGATCCCTTTGTGTCATGAAACAAAACGGCGTGAACGTTGCCTCTGATTTCTTGCTGCACCTGGCGGCTTCGGGTACCAGAGGCGGCATGGTACTGGTGCCCTGTGACGACCCGGGCGCACTCTCGAGCGCCAATGAAGGCGAATCGCGTCATTTTGCACGCATGTTGGAAATTCCCCTGCTGGAACCCGGCAATTTCCAGGAAGCCAAGGACATGATCAAATGGGCTTTTGAACTCTCTGAGGAAATCCGCAATGTGGTGATGGTCCGCAGTGTCACCCGTTTGTCCCACGCCAGCGGCAACGTGGTCTTTGATCATCTGCCGCAGATTCAAAGAAATGCCTTTTTTAAGTGCGACGGGCCTGCGCTTGATCCCATGGAAGGCCCGCTATTCAGTATGCCGGTCACCATAAAACATAGCCTGCAACAGGAAAAACTTCCACAGGCCGTAGCAAAATTCGAAGAATCACCCTTCAACAATTACACGGGTCCGCAAACCCCCGAGCTTTTAATTATTAGCAGTAGTGCGTGCCACCTCTACAGCAAAGAAGCGATTCATATCCTGGGGATCGATGACCGTGTCGGATTGTTGAAAATGGGGACCACCTGGCCCCTGCCCCCCAACTTCATGCAAAAATATTTAACTCTCAGCGACAACATTCTAATCGTTGAAGAAGTCATTCCGTTTTTGGAAGAAAATGTTAAAATCCTTTCGGCGGAACTCGCGTCTCAAATTGGTGCCAAAACGTTTTTCGGCAAAAAGGACGGCTCTATTCCCACGGTGGGGGAAATGAATCCGGATCTGGTCATAGCGGCGCTTTGCAAAATACTTAAGATCGAAAACGACGGGGTGCCTGAAATCTATACCAACCGCGCCCAGGAACTGTTTTCTGCCGGAGCACCCCATCGGGAGATGACTTTTTGTGCCGGTTGTCCCCACCGGGCTTCGTTCTGGTCCATTCATAACGCCCTTCAAATGGACAACCGCCAGGGATTTGTTTGCGGCGATATCGGCTGCTATTCTTTGGCCATGCTCCCCACCGGATACAGCACATTGAAAACCCTGCATTCGATGGGCTCCGGAATGGGGATCGCCAGTGGGTTTGGAAAATTGGGCGCCTTCGGCTTTGACCAGCCGGTGCTGGCGGTTTGCGGTGACTCCACCTTCTTTCATGCAGTTTTACCGGCTCTGGTCAATGCCGTCCATCACCAGTCCGATATTACCCTTGTGATTCTGGATAACAGCGGCACCGCCATGACCGGGTTTCAACCCCATCCGGGTTTACCGGTGGATGCTGCCGGCAACGAAGTTCCCGCTATCGATGTTACCCGCGTAGCACAGTCCATGGGTGCCTTTGTTCAGGTTTGCGATCCTTTTGATCTTCAAGACACCCAGCAAACCCTTCTGGAGTTACTTGAACAAAATGGTGTCAATATATTGGTATTAAAACAAATATGTGCATTGAGTCCTGAAAAAAAGGCCGGGAAAGGTTTTGCGATGAGCGTCGATGAACCCACCTGCATCGGTGAAAATTGCGGATGCAATCAGCTGTGCACGCGCATTTTCAAATGTCCGGGACTGATCTGGAACAAAGAAAAAAAGGTATCCCATATTGACGAGGTCATTTGTACCGGCTGCGGCGTGTGTGCGTCCATCTGCCCTTCTGCCGCGATCAGAAAAAAGGAGGTGGCCTAAAACATGCAACGGTCCAAACTGAGCAGCGACCCGTATAATGTCATCATTACCGGTGTCGGCGGACAGGGAAATGTAACGGCCTCCCGGGTGTTCGGCGGCATGCTGTCCTGCAAAGGCTTTAATGTAACCATTGGAGAAACCTTTGGGGCCTCCCAGCGCGGCGGATCGGTAATGAGCCATTTGAGAATTTCTGCGGGCTCAAGCTGGTCGCCTCAAATCCCCAAAGGCCAAAGCCATCTGGTCATCTCCCTGGAGCCCACAGAGGCCATCCGGGTACTGAAGGATTACGGTAACCCAAAGGTTGCCGTTATTTGCAATACCCGCCCGATCCATTCCATCGGTGTTATCTGCGGTGATCAAGCCTATCCTGAGCTCAAGGACATTAAATCCTGGGTAGCGGAATTATCCCGGTCGGCCTGGTTTATCGATGCAACGGACCGGGCCCTGGAGATGGGAAATCCCATTTTTGGGAATATCATGATGATCGGCGCTGCCGCCGGCATTGGCCTGCTGCCGCTTGATCGTGAAGATTTTAAATCCGTCATATCCGGAATGGTAGCGCCCGATAAAGTGGTCGATAATCTGTCTGCTTATGATTTAGGCTGCAAAATGGTTAACAGTGGAAATGACTAGAGGAGAAAAATAATGAGCCTGCTAATTGTTGATGAGACCAAATGCAAACAAGACGGATTCTGCGTCAGAGACTGCCCCAGGGCCATTATCCGCATAAAAGACGAAGAAAACTATCCGGAACTGGTGTCGGGGGGTGATCAGGCCTGTTTAACCTGCGGCCATTGCGTGGCGGTCTGCCCACACGGCGCCATGAGCCATACCAAGGTTCCCATTGAGGATTGTTCACCGATCCAGAAGGAGCTGGTCATCAATGAACCCCAGGTGGTGCAATTTCTGCGCTCGCGCCGCTCCATCCGCTTATATAAGGACAAGCCGGTCGAAAAGCAGAAGATCCGGAGATTAATAGAGATTGCGCGCTATGCCCCAACGGGCAGCAACACCCAGCTGGTTGAATGGCGGGTTTTTGCGGGCCGGGATACAGTCAAAGAACTTGCCAGACTGGCGGCGGACTGGGCGCGCGCAATGCTCGAAAAAGATCCCCAGGCCGCTGCTAAAAATCCTTATATCCCTGGAATCGTTGCCGCCTGGGACGCCGGTTATGATGCGGTCTTGAGAGGCGCACCGGTCATGGTTCTGGCGTCGGCACCTAAAAAAGATAACAACGGCACGGTAAATCTCACCATAGCGTTGTCCTATCTGGACCTGGCTGCCCCCAGCATGGGACTGGGCGCCTGCTGGGCTGGCCTGCTGCAAGGCGCCCTGCTGGGCTGGCCGCCGCTTCAAAAAGCCATCGGTCTTCCCGAAGACCACACCCACCATTACCCGATGATGCTGGGATACCCCAAGGCGAAATACTTCCGCCTGCCCCAGCGCAAACCGCCAAAAATCACATGGAAGTAATCTAACAGAGGTCAGAAGACAGAAAACAGATGACAGAGGACAAGGGGCAGACTGCTTTCTGCTCTCTAACCTCTGTCCTCTGTCATCTGACCTCTGTGCTCTGTCTTCTGACTTCTGTCATCTAGCCCATCTTACAAATTCTTCCAGGTCTCCCCTATTTCTTTCGAATGAATTCACGGGCGCTTCCGTATCAGGCCAGCCGAGGGCGGCACCCATCACCAGACGTTTCGTTTCAGGAATTGAGAATACCTCCCTTGCGATTTCAGGGTACATGACAACAGCGGCTAATATGCAGGTTCCCAAACCTTTGGCATGTGCCAGCAGACAGAATGTTTGCTGCTAAACTTTCATGCCGGGAAGATTTAAGGATGCCGTATTGCCGCCGTCCACCGGGAGGACTTGCCCGGTCACATAGCTGGCTTCGTCGCCGGCCAGAAACAGGATCACATGGGCAACCTCTTCAGGTCTTCCGTATCGCCTTAATTCACAGCGGCTGCCCAGTTTACTCTCCTTGCCGGCTTCCCTGGCGGAATCGAAAATCGGTTGGGTCATTCCGGTTTCGATCAAACCGGGACAAACGGCATTTACGCGAATATTGTATCCGCTCAAATCACAGGCCGCCGTCTGCGTAAAATTAATGAGCGCCGCCTTGCTGGCACTGTAAGCATTTCCGCCGGCACCGGAACGAACACCGGCAACAGATGAAATATTCACGATGGCACCGCATATTCTCTCCTGCATGTGCAGACAAATATGCTTTGTGGTGTATACCGCGCCCATGACATTGACATCATAAACCCGCTGCCAAATACTTTTGTCCTGCTGATCAAGACCTACGATATCTCCTGCAATTCCGGCGATATTGCACAAAATGTCGATTTGGGAATATGATTTTAAAGCGAATGCGATAAGCGCCTTCACCTCTTCCTCATTGGACACGTCCGTCTTTTTGATAATCACCATTCCGCCGGCTTCAGCAATAAGGCCGGCCACTTCTTCCAAGCCATCTGCATTAACATCTGCCAGGACGAGCCTGGCACCTTCTTTTGAAAACAAAATCGCAGTTGCTTTTCCGATGCCGCTGGCCGCCCCGGTGATGATGGCCACTTTGTCTTTTAGTCTTCCATAAGTTTTCATAACAATCTCCAATTCACTAGGGCGGATCAGATAAAAGAGGCCAGATGACAGAAGACAGTCTGCCCCTTGTCATCTGTCATCTGTTTTCTGTCCTCTGACCTCTGTGTTTTCCTGACACCCGACACCTGAAGCCTCACATATTAGCAAGTGTGCCGCCGTCCACGTACAGGGTCTCTCCGGTGATATAACCGGAATCTTCACAGCAGAGGAATAAGACTGCTCCGACGATTTCTTCCGGTTCGGCCAGGCGCCCTTTCGGAATTTTGGCGGCAACTAATTTTTCAACTTCGGGATTTCCCCAAATGGGCTGACTGAAAGCTGTTTTGACCAGACCGGGACCGACGGCATTTACATTGATCTTCAAGGGCGCCCACTCTACAGCCATACATTTGGTCAGCATTGACAGGGCCGCTTTGCTGGCGTGATAAGCAGACATGCCCGCACCACCGCGGACAGCCCCTACGGTAGAAATATTGATGATTCGTCCCCCACCCTTTTCAGCCATAATCCTGGCAGCAACGCGACTCAACAAAAACACGGCTTTGCAATTGGTTTCAAAGATTTTATCCCAGCCGTCTTCCCTTAAATCCATCAAGGGCACCATAATGCTTCGCGCCGCATTGTTGACGAGAATATCAAGCCCGTTATAGGTATTCACTGTAAATTCTACCAGAGCATCTATTTGTTCGCCAACCATCAAATCCGTCACTTGAGCACTGGCTGCACCACCATTTTGCCTGATTTCGTCAACGACCCTATCAAGCGCTTCTTTGGTTCTTGACGCCAGAACCACCTTGGCGCCGCATTCGGCTAAACCCAGGGCGATGGCGCGACCGATACCGCGGCCGCCACCGGTAACAAGAGCAACTTTGTCCTTGAAGTCATAGTTTCGTCCCATTTTAAACTCCCTTCATTCTGATATCATTGATCGGCTTAAATTTCATAATGCAGCAATAAAAACAAAGTCAACAAAGAAATAGAAAGCGCCAGGTTATTCCATATGTTTCATAGAAAGGAATGGAATTGACCTCATTCAGAATACGCGCTACACATATAGTCGGATGATTGAATTTTAAGAAAGGAGTGTTTTGATTATGAAGCAGCAGTTGGCCGATTGGCATGATCAAGATTTTGTCATCTGGGATCAGATGAAGTGTGAAGAAATTCTTAATTATAAAAAGTATAGCGAATTTAATAAAAAAACCTGTTCAATGATCATCAAAGAAGCCCGGGAATTGGCGATTAAAGAGTTGCTGCCGCTGCTGGCTGAAGGGGACACAGAAGGTGTTCGCTTTGAAGACAGAACCGTAAAAGTGCCGCAGAGCTTCCACCGAGTCTTCAATCTTGTCAGAGAGGGAGAGTGGAACAATCTTAGTGTGCCGGCCGAGATGGGCGGCCAGGGAGCTCCAGCCTTTCTGGGTGCTGCCGCTGCCGAGTATTTTTTGGCGGCCAACTGGCCGCTATATTGTTATGCCACCATGGGAAACGGCACCGCCAACATGATTCAATTATACGGCACTGCGGAACAGAAAGATACATACGTCAAAAAACTGACCTCCGCTGAATGGGGCGGTACGATGCTTCTCACCGAATCCGAAGCCGGCTCCGATGTGGGGGCGATCTGCACTACAGCCATTAAGAATCCAGACGGCAGCTACACGTTGAGTGGCAACAAGATCTTTATTACCAACGGCGAACATGATTTGGCTGAAAATATTATCCATCCGGTTCTGGCACGTATCGAAGGAGATCCTCCCGGCACGAAGGGTATTTCCATCTTCATCGTGCCAAAATTCCTTGTCGACAAAACCGGAAACTTAAATAAGCGCAACGATATTGTTTGTACCGGAGTTGAAGAAAAGCACGGTATTCATGCCAGCGCCACCTGCAGTATGACCCTGGGCAGTAAAGGAGAGTGCATCGGTTATTTACTGGGCAAAGAGCGCGAAGGGATGAAAATCATGTTTAACATGATTAACGGCGCCCGCATGAGTACCGGGCTTCAGGCAATGACCTATGCTTCATCTGCTTACCTGCTGGCTGTCAATTACGCCCGGGAACGCATCCAGGGAAGAGATCTGGAAAATTTTACCGATCACAGTGCGCCCTCGGTTCCGATTATCAAACATCCCGATGTTCGCCGAAACCTTTTGTGGATGAAATCATATGTGGACGGGATGCGCAGCTTTTTTTATTATATGACCGTAATCGCAACCCAGGGGAATATTGCAGAAAATGAGGAAGATCGCGAGCGTCATGCCGATCTATTTTCGATGCTGACCCCGGTGGTTAAAGACTATATGGCTATAAGAGGACATGAAGTCTGCATCCAGGCGATTCAGGTCTTTGGCGGTGCCGGCTATACCAAAGATTATCTGGTTGAGCAGTACGCCCGGGATTGCAAAATTACCTCCATTTTTGAAGGCACCAGTGGCATCCAGGCCCTGGATATGCTGGGACGAAAGCTTGGCACCAAAAAAGGTACGGTATTTATGAATTTTCTCGGCGAAATTCAAAAAACAATTTCCCAGGCTAAAGAAATTGAACAAACCAAGTCCCTGGCTGTTCAAATGGAAGCCGCTACGAACCGTCTGGGTGAGGTCGCTATGCATCTCGGTAAAAAAGCCCTGTCCGCCGAATTTAAAGTTGCTTTTGCACACTCTCTCCCATTTTTGCACGTGATCGGCGATATTATTATGGCCTGGATGCTACTGTGGCGGGCTGCGGTCGCCGCAACGAAATTGTCCCAAAAATCCAAGAAAAAAGAGCTTGCCTTCCATGAAGGCCAGATTCGTACAGCCGAGTTTTTCATCAACACCGAACTTGAGGCAACGATGGGGAAAATGAATGCAATTTCAGTGAGTTGTGCAGCGGCCATTCATATCTCGGATGAGGGTTTTGGGGGGATTTGAATTAGAGGTTTCAGGGTTCAGAGTTACAACGTACAAGGATTTGTTAAATTAGTTTTATTTGTCTTATTGGTTGAATTGGTTAGTTTAAACCGAACCAATTGAACGAATTAAACCAATCAAACCAATATAACGTGTACGCTACACCCGAAACCTGACTCCTGAAACCAAGACTTATGGGGGCAGAGATAGAGGAGGATAAATGAAAACAGTTTACAAAACCATACAAGTCGAGTTGAAAGATGACGTAGCCGTATTCGTGATGAACAACCCGCCTGTCAACCAGCTCTCGAAACATTTTGTTTTAGAGCTGGCCGACGCCTTCACCGAGGCTTACAAAGATGAGGGAATCAAAGCAATTGTCCTGACCGGCAGTGAAAAAAACTTCATTGCCGGAGCCGATATTACCCAGATCAAAGACGTGAAGACCAAAGACGAATATTTACCAAGACTCACGCAATTCAATCGCTTTCTTAACACCATTGAAACCGGCCCGAAAGCGGTGGTTGCCGCCATCAACGGTAACTGTCTGGGAGGCGGCCTGGAGATTGCGATGGTTTGTCACTGCCGTGTGGCGGCCCAGGGCGTCAATCTCGGACAGCCTGAGGTTCAGATCGGGCTGATTCCCGGTGCCGGCGGCACCCAGAGACTGCCGCGCCTTGTCGGGCTTCGTTACGGCCTTGAAATGATTACCATCGGCAAACCCATTCGTGCCGAAGTGGCCCATTCCAGAGGACTGGTGGACGAAGTGGCTGCGCCCGATCAACTGGTAAATAAGGCCGTAAAAGCCGCCAAGCAGTTTATATCTGGTAAAATAAATATCAAATTGCGCACGACCCGAAATCGGAATGACCGACTGCCCAGCGCCGCTGAAAAAAAGGGGATGATTGAGCTGGCCAAAGCCATGACGACTGCCCAGGCCAAAGGCTACATTGCGCCCTTCAAAGCGATCGAAGCCTTTGAAAAAGGTCTGGGCTACGATATTGAAGCCGATATTGAAAAAGAATCCGACCTGTTTGGCGATTGTCTGGTTTCCGATGTGGCCCAAAACCTCATCGACATATTTCTCAATACCCGCGCTGCCGGTAGGCTTCCACGCATTGAAGGCTTAGATGCTGCTAAAATCAAGAAAGTGGGTATGCTCGGCGGCGGCATCATGGGAACCGGCATTGTCAATGTGCTTTTGAAGGGCGGATTCGACGTCGTCCTCTGGGAAATTAACGCAGAAGCCCTTGAAAAAGCGGTTGCGTCTATTCGCAAAACCTTTGACTATCCCATCAAAATAAAGAAGATGACCCCGGCGGACCTGGACAGCCTGATCCACAATCAACTGAAAACGACGACCTCCCTGGAGGTTTTGAAAGATGCCGATCTGGTCATCGAGGCTGTGCTGGAAGACATGCAGGTCAAGCAGGAGATCTGGAAGAAGCTGGAAATCATTTGTCGGGCCGACAGTATCTTTGCCACCAACACCTCGGCGCTGCCGATTTCCGAAATGGCTTCTATGCTTGCCGATCCCGGCCGGATGATCGGAACGCATTTTTTCAATCCGGCTCACCGGATGCAGCTTTTAGAGGTTATATGTGCTGCTAAGACTTCGGATCAAACGCTGGCGACCATCGTCGCTTTTTCCCGGGCCATCAAAAAGATACCGATTGTTGTGAACGACGGGCCCGGATTTTATATATCACGGCAACTGGGTGGCCTAATCGGCGGCGCTGTTTACTTGAGTGCAGATGGTGTGGATGGTGCTGCGATCGAAGAGGCGATAACCGACTTCGGCCTGCCCATGGGACCGGCAACCCTGGCGGACCTCACCGGAATCGATATCAATTACCACGTCAACAAGACCTTTGAGAAAAGATTAGGCCGGCGTTATAAAGTGCATCCTTTAACCGAGCTCATTTACCAGACCGGGTGCTTTGGCCGCAAAACCGGCGCCGGCTATTTTGATTACAGCGGTGATCAGCCGGTACCCAACCCCAAAGTCGTAAATGTCGTCAAAAAATATCTCCAGAATAACCGGATCTCCCCGCGAGAGATGTCAAAAGATGAGATCATAGACGCGATGCTCTCTCTGGGCATTAATGAGGCCGCACTCATGATTGAAGAAGGCATCTGCGATCGGCCCCAGGATATGGATCTGGCCATGATTTACGGCACCGGTTTTCCGCCCTATCGCGGCGGTATTCTTCGATATGCGGACAAGTGGGGCCTTAAGAATGTCTATCAAAAGCTCGTTGAGCTTGAAAAACAATACGGACCTCGCTTTAAGCCGGCGGATTTGATCAAGGAAATGGCCGAAACAGAAAAAACGTTTTACGCAGATTAGATAGAGTTGTAATCTAAATTCCTGCTCGTCCTCGTCCTCGTACTCGTACTCGTACTCGTAATCGAGACACCGAAAATAGCATGAATATCCGATGCTATGTAAAGCACGAGGACGAGAACGAGGACGAATAAAACCACGAAGGCGCTGCAGCAAAACATCGTAATTTAAGGAGGCACACTCATGAAAGAAGTCGTTATTGCAGGTTATTTAAGGACAGCCCAATCGCGCTCCAGACCCAATGATCCGGCCAGGGACTGGTTTTGTAAAATGAGATCTGACGAACTGCTGGCAAAGCTGCTGCCGGAACTCATCAAAAAGGTCGGAATCGAAGCTAATGAAATTGACGATTTTCTCGTAGGATGCGCAACAGCCGTCAATGAGCAGTGGGCTTACGGTGGACGCTACCCCATATTTCTGGCCAATTTGCCGGAGACCATACCCGCAAAATTCGTTGATCAGCAGTGCGGTTCGGCCATGGCCGGCATCCATATCGGGTTCATGGAAATTGCTCAGGATTTTGCCGATGTTGTTTTAGTGGGGGGCATGGAACATATGACCCGCGTCCCCATGGGCGGACAGCTGGTTGACAGAGGGCACATCGCTCCCAACATGACGCTTTTCACGGATTCCGCCTATCATCACTGGGACATGATGACCGCTATGAATATGGGCCTGACCGCAGAAAAATTAATTTCCCAAACGGATTTTACCAGAGAAGATATCGATCGCTGGGGGGCACAATCCCACCAGCGGGCCGCCAAAGCTCGAGGCGAAGACTTCTTTGATGAGGAAATCTTACCTATCGAAGCCGAACAGGCTGACGGAAAAACCCTGACCGTGGATCAGGATCAGGCGGTGCGCGAGGATGCCACCGTTGAAGGTATGGCTGGTCTAAAACCCGCATTTAAACCGGACGGGGTGATTACCGCCGGTAATTCCTCTCCGCTGAACGCCGGGGCAACTTCCATGCTGCTGATGTCCAAGGAAACCGCCAAAAAGAAAGGTATCAAACCATTAGCGACCATCCGATCCATTGGGTTTGCCGGCGTGGACCCCACGATTATGGGGCATGGTCCGGTACCGGCCAGCCAAAAGGCCCTGGATAAGGCCGGGCTCAAAGCCGCCGACATTGACTTCTGGGAGATTAACGAAGCCTTCTGCATCGTTGCCCTCAACTGCATCCAGCAGCTGGGACTCGATCCCCAAACGGTGAACGTCATGGGCGGCGGCACCGCCATCGGCCATCCTCTGGGAGCCACCGGCATCCGCCTGACCGGCACACTGGCCCGTATATTAAATGTCAAAGGCGGCCGATACGGATGCGCCAATGCCTGTGTCGGTGGAGGTCAGGGTGTGGCCACCATTATTGAAAGAGAAGAATATCAATGGTAATATTTTCTGCCAACTCCTTTTAGGTTGGCCGGTTGAGCCCGTTAAATAAGGCAAATGTCTAATTTCATTTTTTAACCGGCAAACAGGCTAACGGGCAACGGGCTCAACCAATGTACACTAAAGGCATTTCAGGAACGATTTAGAAAAACTATCCGGCAGGTATTGAACTCATTAAAGGTAGAAGAAATGTTTGAACCGTTTCATGAAATTATTAACAATGTATCCGGGTCAATTTTAAAGTATGAAAAGGAACTCGGGCGCCCGGTCATTGGTGTGATGCCGGCCTATTTCCCCCTG
>Ga0255055_10000645_pt1 | contig 26475 bp, 37 predicted proteins | sample JV7_2_27_MG_FD_188633 | JGI IMG/M metagenome (GOLD analysis project Ga0255055, IMG submission 188633) | Seawater microbial communities from Jervis Inlet, British Columbia, Canada - JV7_2_27 | ecosystem: Environmental > Aquatic > Marine > Inlet | place: Canada: British Columbia | collected...
GCGAAAGAGCTTGATATTATGTTAGAGGCAGCGAAAGGCCACGTCATGACGCCACGGGAATTGTGGATGCAACGTGTATCTTTCGTTTGTGCTCAACTGATGGAGTCTAACGTGACACGTGAACAGGTTGAGGCGAGCGCGGTTAAGACATACGGGCCGTGTCCAACGATTGAGCCGAACGATGACGACTACGACGACATGCACCACGCGTTGGGTCGCCCGTCGTCGCATAATCTTGACTCAGCGTATCGCAATCATTATTGCACAAATGCGTTGGGTGGCACCGCACAAAGATTTGACGCGTTGGGATGCTGGAATTTTGTTAAGTACATCAATGAGCATCTTGGTGCACAGAAGGACGCGATTTATTCAGTGAATTCTGAAGGCATTGCGGCGTTGACGAAATGGCTTCAGGTTAAGGAGGACAACGATGCTGCGGGATAGTAAAATGTATCACTTTGTTGGGTCATTCACAACGCGTGATCACACGCGCGACTCGGTTGGGGAGTCAGTTGGAATGCACGACCGACACGTTTCCTTCAATGTTAAAGTCGTGTCACCTTCTGAACCTTTAGCGTGGGCATTCGTCGATAATAAGTACAACGCCGAGTACCTTAATAACAAAAACTACGACCGTAAGTTAGCACGCACCGAGGACGCTCCTGAAATTATAACAGTGATGGAGATATTACATGCACGAGAACGACTTTCATGAGACGTTAACTGACGGGCCGTCGGCGACGATCATTGAAAAGTTTGGACCGACACAGGCGCAGGGAGGTAAGACGTTGCCTCGTGTGCTCGTGCCTAGGAATTCGTTACCGGACAACGACTTTTGTCGTTATGATGCGAGTGAAGATTTGTTGTGGGACATCATTAACCGCACGATGGGGAAGAGGCATGACGTATAAGTATCACGAGGGTTCTAAGTTCCCAGTCAAGTCTTGGACTGAAGGCGTTCCAATTGCACTGAATGCAATCGAGCAAACGCGTCACGTTGCGAACATGCCTTTCATTTATAAGCACGTTGCGTTGATGCCTGACGTTCATTGGGGTATGGGTGCCACGGTCGGCAGTGTCATCGCCACCAAGGGTGCAATCATTCCTGCGGCGGTCGGCGTCGACATTGGCTGCGGTATGATAGCGATGAAGCTTGACTTGTGGGCGACTGATCTTCCCGACAGCTTGGCAGGGCTGCGCTCTCGCATTGAGAAGGCTGTCCCGCACGGTCGCACGAACAACGGCAGGCCGGGTGACAGGGGCGCGTGGGGTCAGGCTCCGCGCTCTCACTTTTCGGCGTTCAACCGGATCGAACCTCGCCTCAATGTCATCATGGACAAGCACCCTAAACTTCTCCGTTCTGGCACCGTCACGCAGCGCGCGGTACGTCACCTTGGGACACTTGGCACGGGTAATCACTTCATCGAGATATGCCTTGACGAGAATCAACAGGTGTGGATAATGCTGCACTCCGGTAGCCGGGGCATCGGCAACGCCATCGGAATGTACTTCATCAACCTTGCGAAAGAAGACATGAGAAAGTGGTTCATCAATCTTCCTGACGACGACCTCGCCTATGTAGTCGACGGGACAGACCACTTCGAAGATTATTTGGAGGCAGTCGAATGGGCACAGGAATACGCGCACATGAACCGTCAGCTTATGATGCAAGCGGCGCATCAGTGCATGGTGGACTTCATGAGGCGTCCGGTTTTGGGCTCCGTCGAGGCTATCAACTGCCACCACAATTACATTTCATTTGAGAACCACTTCGGTTCTAACGTGTGGGTCACTCGGAAGGGCGCCGTGCGGGCGAGGAAAGGCGATTTGGGTATCATCCCGGGATCTATGGGCGCTAAGTCGTTCATTGTTGAAGGTCTTGGAAACGATGACTCATTTCATTCTTGTTCGCACGGCGCAGGGCGTGTTATGTCGCGCAACGAGGCGAAGAAACAAATTTCGGTGCTGGATCATATTGTCGCAACGCACGGTGTTGAATGTCGAAAGGACCCAGGCGTGATAGACGAGTCACCAGCGGCCTACAAGGACATTGATGCCGTGATGGCGGCACAATCTGATTTGGTAAAGATCAGGCACACATTGAAACAGGTGATGTGCATTAAGGGATAGTGTGGGGAGGGTCAGACGGTGGACATGGCACATTGACACGGACCCGCGGTTACCCGGTCAGTGGCGGAGGTTCGAAACCTCCCCTCCCCAGGACACATTTTGTAGGTTTTCGAGGCGAGGAGTATTTTAGTGCGGTGCGAGTGTGGGGTCTGCCTGACTTTTATCACAGAAACACTGATAGGCGTATGTGGTCAGACGTCATTGAAGGTGATACCGTTGTCTTTGCAAATGGTTTCGAGAAAAAGTTTTACCCGTTCGCGTTCAATGATAGCGAACACTTTTAGGAGAGAGAAATGAGACACACATCATTTGGTGACCCAGTCGTTGACTCGGTCGAGGATGACATTGGATTACTCGACGTGTTGCAGGAGGCCGATGGCCAGGTATACGCAATAGTTGAAGAAGACCCCGCGACAGGGAAGTTTGCATTTGATATCGTCAACAATGGCGACGGTGAAAGCCTCGTGACATCGGACCCTATCTTTGACGATAAAAAGGCCGTCGAGGTTTACCTTGACGGCTTCGTTGAAGACATTCAGGATGGATGGTGAATTTGTTAAGACATTGCCACACATGTGATTTAAACGGGGCGTAGCTTAGTCTGGCACGGAATTTGGTATTAAAGGAATTTAAACAAATGAAGTGTGTAGTTAAGGTCGAAGAATCAGTTACGAGGTTGACCGATGGATAAGAACGACGACGGATCACCGCGGGGTGCGGGCGGGAAGGACACGAACCCGAAAGACGCTGTTGGCACAAAGAAATGGCGTCAAATAATGTGCATCCCGTTCGCCGTGTTGTGGGAAGTCGGCGTTGGTATGCTCGAAGGGGCTAGGAAATATGGTAGGCACAACTATCGCGTGTCGAAGGTCCGGGCGTCGGTATATGTTGAGGCCGCGATGGCTGGGCACTTGATGCCGTGGTGGGAAGGGGAGGATATCGACGAGGAATCGGGTTTGAACCATATCACGAAAGCCATTTGCTCGTTGGTTGTGCTGCGTGACGCGATGATAACCGGTCAGTGGGTTGATGACAGGCCGCCGAAGATAGACATGGGCGTCATGCGCGAGAAAATGCAGGGTGCTGTTGATTCTATCTTTGAACGTCATCCGGTGGCTGTTGCGGCGTATCTGGAAGGTGATCAACGCACAGAAAATTGGGTGAAGTCGATTGTCATTGAGCCCGACGTTAAACTACGGGCGCGTGCATTGAGTTTGTGGAGGAGTGGTTCGGCAATAGCAGATACTGAAACAGTGTTATTTGAACATCTCACCCACGACACCCAGAAATATTACCTTGAAAAGGCACGTGATGAAATTCATAGTGAGGATCGCTCGACAGACTCCTGAGAGCAAGGAGGCGTACCGGGTCGTTGCTTTTGCATCGACGTGGGCGCAGGTTTACGAGGTTGCGGGACAACATTTAAGGACGCGCGAACGCGTGGTTCAAATTTCAGAAAGTGGATATAGCAATGGATGATGGCGATTACGCAGCATTTGTCCGGTTGGGCAATTTTACGAAAGAGGTTATTGAGTCGAGTACACTCGGTCCGATGGGGTTGATGGGTGAGGCTGCGGAAGTCATGCAGGTGACTGAACGTCGTCTACAAGATCATTTGACCGCGAGCCGGATGGCCATCTCGGCTGGTAGTGTGGGTGACTATTTGAAAAAGGTAGTCATTCACGGGGACCAGTTGGATCGTGAGAAGTTGATCAAGGAATTGGGTGATGTCTTCTGGTACGCTCAGCACATTATGAACACGTTCTTGATTGACTTCGAGGAAGTGCGGGCGGGCAACGTCGCAAAGCTTTGTGATCGGTATCCCGAACGATATGGGCCGGCTGAGGATTGGGGTGTTAAGGCTGAGCCTGGGTCCGGGGCGCGATGAAATCGATCACCGACAGGATGAAGGTGCCGGATGAGTTTAAGGACTTGTCCGGCTATACGCGGAAACAGTTGATTGTGATGGCGGCCCGTACCGACATCGAACAACTTGAACGCGTTCGATACATCTCGTATGGGCGTTGGATGGGCGATTGTGCAAAGGCGACTCATGAATTGATTGCATGGGCGCAGGATGCAAAGCCCGTTGACGTTCGAGCAGCATTGGCTGAATTGAATTGCGACGTTTAAGGTGGGCGTTAACGGATCGTTAGTATAACTAAGTTATGATTTGTCATTGAAACATTGATTAACTAATTGCTAAGTATTCGAAACGTCAATCAGGTAACGAGGACGACATGCCAAGAGTAACTCATGTAAAACGCGCACGTAAACCGATACCTTCGATAGGGGTCGAGGTGGGCGATTCTTACTACTGGTGGCAGTTTGCTTTCTCAAAAAGATCAGTGTCAAAGACACCTCCAAAACCATCTCAGTTGACGCGTTCAGAATTCATGATCTCGTTGTATGAACTTCAGGAGGAGCAATCGTCGTTGACGATTGAGGATGCAGAGGATTTCGCATCACGTATTCGTGAGATTGCAGACGAGTGCGAGGAAAAAATTCAGAATATGCCTGAGTCGTTGCAATATGCGCCATCTGGTGAATTGTTGCAGGAACGTTCTGAGTCGATGAATGCATGGGCTGACGAGGTTGAGGAAATATTTGGCCGGTTCGACGATGAAATGTTGGAGGATGACGTAGACGATTTGTGCACCGAATTGCACGAGACAGAGGTGTCGTTGTGATCAGTAATTTACTGTACGGTGGGACGCATTGCGTTGTTGCGTTTAAACATGCTTTGCGGTCACTTGTTTTGTTTTAATGTTCCTTGAGGCATATTGCCCGAGGATGAAGACGTGGTATGGACGTAGTTTTAGGAATGAGGTTTAGAATGAGTATCATTGACGATTTCAAATGTAGGCAGGATTGGAAAGACGGCGGGTACGAGTTCGAAGTTGTTGACGAGGATCATGTCTTATCTGTTCAAGATGCCTTTAAGGGTCTCGTTGATCACTTCAAGTCGACCGTTTCAGGTAGGCAGTTCAGGGGGTCTGCGGCGCCTGAGAAGTGTCCAATTGATCTTGAAACACGTTATTGTCGTCTGTTGTGGGGATCTCAGGTTGTCATGCGGGATGATCGAATGCATCGCGTTGGGCTAATGGATGGGATTGAACCTCGTATTGATATCGAGGAGAATCAGTCGCGGGTTGCAGGTGATGGATGGTTCGGTAAGAGTTCGTTGCCCGAGGGGCAAATGGGCGACGATATCATGTACGCTCGAGTCGGCGACCGTGGTCCGGACGTTGAGGCGTTTCGAGTGATCGGTGATCGCGTGAGTAATGTTAAGATGACGCGTGATGAACTCAATTCGTTGTACAGGGATAAGGAATATCTTAACGTTGGTCAGCACGCGACGATATTGGGCATGGACTTTGCGAAAGCTGAGTCGCGAATTGCGAGTTATATATCTGACGAAAGTCACACTTTAAAGTACGAGGTAGACGAATGATTTGGGTTTATGGGTGGCTGGGAGGTTGTGCGTGTTTCGTCGCCGGGATGTATTGGGCCGGGAGGCATAGGCCGAAGGAGGCTTGGCAACATGATTTCATGACGGGAATGATGGTTGTGTTTCATGAAGGCGAGGTGGCTCGCAACCGTCAGTTTATGACGCACGAAAATCCTTACCCTCATGGGTCAGTTGATTGGCGCGCGTGGAACTTTGGATGGAGTTGGATAGACAATCGTATTTCTGGGGATGAGGGCAAAGCGAAACAATGATGGAAACATTTAAATTTTTTCAAGGTGATCGATTGATTACAACGACTCTATTGACTCTTGATCAGGTTCAAACCTTAAAGGCTGAAGAGCCCGACGCCTACTGGACATATTGGCGTGCGGCTGAGTCTGGTGATTTGGTCGACATCGAAGGGCACACAGGTATCCGTGTTGAGTGGGATCGTGAGTAACGTTCAACGATTGCGGGATTGTGAAAATGATCCTATGTGGGCGGACCATGCTGAGATCCCGAAGGCATGGTGTAAGGCTGCGGCTGACGAATTGATTGAGTTGCGTGATATATTAAAGAGTGTGCAAGGCTTGCTTAGGCAATACGGTGATAAACGTGAGAAAGTTGCTTATGACAAGATTGAAGCCTTGTTGAACAAGCCCTGATCCGCAGTTACATATCGTGTGTGCGCGTAAGGGGTTTTGTGCAAGAATAATTTTTGTGGACGTGGTTGTTGCAGTGTCAACAGTTCGTTTACAGGTTAATCAATTGGTTAATCAGTGATATTGCTGGATTCATATCACCGCATGTAAAACCGCACGTGTGCGCACAATATAAGCGTACCGTTTGACAACTCTTTGAAAAGTGGGATTAGTCGATCTACACATCCCATTTGACAACCTACCTTGTTTCGTTCTATAACTCGCTTATAACGAAATGCAGAACAACAAGGTGCCGCAATGCCTTTAGGTATGAAAACTCCACCCACTGATGGTAGGGCTAAGAACGGTCAACCCAAAAAGGTTGACGTTCCTCATTCCGATGACACCGCCCCTATATCACGTGCGGACATGCCTCCCTCAAAAGATGGCTCGAAGCGTGGTCGCCTACCCGGCGCAAAGACCAAGTCAGCACAGCTCCTCGAAGATGCTCAAAAGCTCATTGAGGAAAAGTTTAACATCGTCAATTTCCACCCAGTGATCTATATGTTGTTGACCGCGGCTGATGAAGAGCAGGACGCATCATTGCGCATGACCGCAGCCTCGAAGGCCGCTCCTTATGTTGCTCAGCAATTGCGTGCCGTTGAATTGAAGGGCCCCGACGATGGGCCTATTCAGGTTGACGTTACAGATGCTAAGACGCGACTCGCCCAAATGGCGGGCCTTGACATTGACTGAGACACCACAAAATAAACTTAGCTGCCTGTTAAAAGATGTTAAGAATCGTCAGGCCGAACTCAGCAAACCTTATGGGAACTTACCTTTTTCAAGGCAACCCGAATGGTATAAAGACGACATGAAAAAGCTTACCGATGAGGAGTTGATAGTCCTTAGGGTTATGGACAAGGTATGACTGACAGTCCAACCGAGGCGTTGCTCGCTCAACTTGAAACGTTGTCCGAACCAAATCACTCAATTGACCAATACGTCCATGCTCACCTACATAAGCAGTCCTTTGACGCAATAACCGAGTTGCAACGTCAATTGACACTTATGGGGTATGAGTGGGAGGGCGTTCACAAGAAACTCGAACAGCTTCGGAAACGTCGCGATGAAATAGTTCGCATCCTCGACACACCCACAGCCTCTGAAAACCTTGATGCGGGAGGGTCCATATTTGACATGTTGCCTGATGGGACATACCCGGTACGCAAATGAGTACCCGAGTCACCATGGAAGTCCTTCGGTCAATGGCTAAGGCCGATGCAAAGGCATGGCTCGAATCCTTGACACAAGCCGAAGTCGATACCTTGTACAAGGACTGGACCTTTATGGCCCGTTCTGAACAATTGGAGCCTGAGGGTGATTGGGCCAATTGGATATATCTCGCAGGCCGCGGTGCGGGTAAAACACGAACGGGTGGTGAATGGGTACGTCAGCAAGTCAGAAATGGGTTCATGCGAGGCGGGCTTATTGCGCCTACCGCGGGCGACGTTCGAGACGTCATGGTCGAGGGTGAGTCGGGTATACTCGCATGTTCTAATGCAGCCGACCTCGATATCCATGGGCGAACGGTGGGCAAACCTTTATATGAACCATCGAAACGTCGACTGACATGGCACAACGGTGCGCAATGTGCGTTGTACAGTGCAGACGAACCCGAGCGACTGCGTGGTCCCCAACATGAGTACATTTGGGCGGACGAATTATGCGCATGGCGTAGGCCCGAAACATGGGACCTTGCAATGTTCGGTTTGCGCTTAGGCAAGAACCCACGATCCTTCATATCGACGACGCCCAAACCTAAAAAGATCATCATTGACTTGATGAAGGATCCGTCTACCGTGACGACGCGTGGGACGACGTATGATAACCGAGCAAATCTTGCTGGCAAGTTCTTTGAGCAAGTCGTTAAGAAGTACGAAGGCACCCGATTAGGTAAACAGGAGCTTATGGGAATCCTCCTTGAGGAGGCTGAAGGCGCGTTGTGGTCAAGGCCCAACCTTGACGAAACGCGTTTGCTTAAATTGCCAGGTGGCAACTTTTACTTTAAACGAATTGCAGTCGCAGTCGACCCAGCAATCACAGCAAAGGCGACATCTGACGAAACAGGCATCACTGTGTGCGGCATAGGTGTAGATAATCACGGATACGTCCTCGCTGATTACTCGGGCCGATTCTCACCTGCTGAATGGGCGAAGCGTGTTGATATGGCCTGGAAGATGTGGCAGGCAGACGTCGTCATAGCTGAGGGCAATCAAGGCGGGGAGATGGTTAGGCATACGATCCATACTCAGAACAAGAACATCAATGTTCAAATCGTTCATGCATCACGAGGCAAGGCCGCACGAGCGGAACCTATTGCTGCATTGTTCGAACAAAAACGATGCCACTTAGTTGGCAACTTCAATGAGATGGAAGACCAGTTATGTGTGTGGGAGCCGTTATCAGGCGACGAGTCACCGGACAGGCTCGACTCATTGGTATGGGGGCTGACAGGCCTCATGATAGGCAAGGGCGATTCTGGGGAGGGTATGTTGAAAGGCGCTTACTAGGAATTATGTTGACGACGTGGGATAATATGATATCGTGTTGTGTATTGATTTAATGATGCAAAGTTGTGCATGTTCTAACCCAGGAGAGATCTGATGATCAATTAACCCACTACCAATTAAATGCAAAATTTGAAAGAGTAAGACGATTAACGCCCTAGGATCCGACCAACCTGGGGCGTTAATCGTTTATAAAGGTCCCTGTGTCATTATGCATAATCAGAACAAGGATACGGATCATGTTGGTAAGACTTTGGAGCCGGGATTTGTTAATCGACGACGAGTCAGTTCGCAAGATGCAAGACCGCATCCTCAGCACAATCAGCAAATCGCGTGACGAGCGCGAGTCAGTTTCGTACATGGTCGACGACGTGCGATTTTCCACGAAATTGCGTTTCCCAACAAAAACGGTTGATGCGGAAACAATGTTCGAAGCACTCGGCTTCACCCTCGTCCGCGAGAAAAATGGTTCAGGCTCCACCCTGCGAACTTATGTGACCTTGTAAGGGTTTGTTAAGGTCCCTGTGTCATTATGCATAATCAGAACAAGGATACGGACATGAAGATCATAGCACAATCAACTCACACCATGCACCTTCGACGCTTGAAACCTCGCGAACTTGAATTCAAGACATTGATCGCAGACATCAGGAACGCGAACATTGCGTTCCAGTCCCTCGAGTACAATACCTTCTACGCTGTACATAATTGGACTGAGAAAGGCACAATCTTCATGTACATCGGTCGCCATAAGAATGGCCAATTGCATGTATGGTACCGCACGTCGATGCAGATGTGGTCGAGCTATGGTAAGAACCTCAAGGCCGCAATCGACGGTGCGCAACGTGACGGGTGGCTTTATGCCTAAAGAAATAAAACCTATATGCCGCAACTGCGCGCTAGCTGTATGGCAAAGGACTGATGGTGGACGTATAAGGTCTCAGGTACCGGGACACTGTTCTTGGAAACCTCCTGAGATTGTGTACCCAATTCGAGTTAATAAATCGGTATTTACTCTTCCCTCCATATGGCGCGATGAGGACGAGGATTGCCCAGCCTTTGAAATGCCTAGGAACGAAATTGACGCATGATGATCTTGTGTTATTGTGCAAATGAAATTAACGCCCGAGCGTAGAATGCGCTTTCAGTTATTGGGGTATGCAGCAAGAACGTTGATTTCTACACACAATTTTTCAGGCTGTTTAAACAGGTCGTACTATGAAAGAATTTTGGCACAATTTAACTCATGGCTTATCAGGTGATATCGCGAATATCCTGCCCAGGAAAATCGTCTGCCATTGCGCGATGCGAGTCCTTGCTCACGCGACGACGGGAAAACATTGCAAGACTGTTGTGCCCGATATTGCAGCCATGGAAGCTCTTGAACGATGGGACGAACCAAATGAAATTAACGATTGACGACTCAATGAGCAGTATGGCCGCTGATCCGTGTGGCTTATTCGACGCATCAAAGCCATTGACGGCCTACGATAACCCAACCCTTGAAGACGCAATCCGCAAACTCAAGCGTCGTCAGGACTTAATCCAAAATGTTATTGATGCACGTGAACCCGTGAACCTCAACGATGAACGCGCATCCCGTCAAGTCGACTCCCGTGAATGGACCCTTACAGACTGCCTGCAATCCCTCCTTCGAGAAAACAAGACGGCAAAGTGGGACAAGGCTCTTATTGTGCTTTCACATACCCATACTGGTATGCTCGAACTTGACTCCCGCATTGTCGGTTGCACGACGTTGGAAGCTAGAGGCCTACTTATGACAGAAATAAAACACGACATTAACAATCGATAAAGGATTATTGAATATTGTTTCCCATGAGCGATTACGCTTTACTGCGTCATACGATGCGCGCTGACGAAGACGTTGAAATACCCGACCGCGTCGTTGCACGTCTTGTTGATGCGGGACTCGTCCTGAAACGATATTGTTCCGATGGGGATTACATTTCCTTAACGAACAAAGGAAAAAGGTATATGGGAAAATGACTGTTAATTTCAATGCTGTTAGAATTCTTGTTATCGATGAACAGCCTCGCGATATCGATCATGATGGCAAACCATACGTCAACGTTGATGAAGGCGTTGATACAATCCTTTGCGTTGATCATGAGGGTAACGTGTACACATGGACGCACAAGGCTTCTGCACAAAACGCAAATCCGCGCAACCCCTCGTATTGGCCCCGTCGTCACTTCTCTCGTGGGATTCCGTTATTCCGTGACTATTGGAAATTCCTTTATAATCGACGTGAGCCGTTGGGTGCGCGATATCGTTCAATCGAGGCATGTAAAAAGACAACTGTCATGCCCCCAATCGGAGACAACGACCTATGAAAATCACATTGTCAGGAAAAGCCTTTCAGAAATCACACGGCGCCTAAAAGCAGCGATGAACGTAGATTAAGTCAACGCTTGCACGACGCATACCCAACATGTATGATCGGGGTTCTCCTAACTGAGGATCCCGATGCCTGAAATTAATATAACTGATTGGCATGCCAACTATGCTGAGCGAACCGTCCAATGGGCGAAAATTCGTGATGTTATCGATGGCGAAGACAAGATAAAAAACCAAGGGCAGACGTACCTCCCCAAGCCTTCGGGCATGACGGGCAATAAGCAGTACGACGCCTACAAATTACGCACGGCATTTTACCCCATATGTGAAAGAACAATGCGCGGCCTTACAGGCATGGTGTTTCGTCACGCGCCCGTCCTTGAAATACCTGAACGCATGGAGCCCATGCGCGAGAATCTCACTACCGATGGTTATTCGTTTGAGGTACTTGCTGAGGAAGTCGTTCGCGAGGTCCTCACCGTCGGTCGATATGGCATCCTGCCTGACTTCCCCGTGTACAATGAGGCCTCAAACGTCCTCCCGCATTTCGCAACGTATTTCGCGGAAGATATCATCAATTGGGAACAGGCCTTTATCGAAGGCAAGAAAGTCCTAACGCGCATCGTCCTGCGCGATGATATAGACAACACCTTCGGTGACGATACCGTTCAGTACCTTGAGCTGATCCTTAATCAGGCGGGTCAATACGAGGTTCGTAAATGGAAGGTCGAGGTCAGTGAACAGCAATCAGTATCAGGAATCGGATCGACGAAAAATATATTCATGACGGAAGCTACTGTGCCCCTAATCAACGGTGCACCGCTTAATCGTATCCCATTCGTCTTCATCAACACATTCGACCTACGGCCCGATATCGAAAAGCCGCCTTTCCTTGACCTCGCAAACGTCAACCTAGGCCACTATCGAAATTCAGCGGATTACGAGCACGCGTTGTACCTTACAGCACAGCCGACCGCATGGATCGCAGGTCAGCTTGATGAGACAAAGAAACCCACGTCGATTGGGTCAGGCACGATTTGGTATTTGCCCGAGGATACGAAAGTTGGCATGCTTGAATTCACGGGTGCGGGTGTTGAATCTCAACGTGCGGCGATGCAGGATAAAGAAACTCGCATGTCGTCACTCGGCGCCCAAATGATTAAGACTGAGTCGCGTTCGAACGAAACAGCCGAAACGGCCCGACTGCATGGCCGAGGTGAGACGTCTCTTTTGACGAATGCAGTAAACATGTCAGCCGCTGGCTTGCGCATGGCCTTTCGTATTTCAGCCGAATGGGTTGGGGCAAAAGTAGAGGAAGTTGACGCGAAATTGAATAAGGACTTTGTTGAGACGCGCCTCGCTCCTGAGGAAGTCAATGCAATCGTGAAGGCATGGCAGGGCGGTGCAATATCTCGCACGACGATGCATGAGAATATGCAATCAGGTGAAATCATGCCACCTACGCGCACCGTCGAAGAAGAGAAAGAATTGATCGAAGAAGAGGGCGGCGGACTGTATGGCTTGCTGGCGCCTATCGAACCTGAACCCGCAGCTAATGAACCCGAAGAAGTTGAGGAGGGGGCTGGTAATCATCCCAACAATAATGGCTAAGAAATCACCTGTTAGTGCATCCGCACCTGATCCCGCGAAACGTCACCGTCGTACCTCGATTGGTGACTCAGCAAACACCCGTAAACGTAACAAAAGTAAAACGTTTAAACGCAGTCGCGGTCAAGGGTAATATACGGTTTACCACATAAAGTAAAGTTATGCGTTATTCCGTATAAATTACCTACATTAATCGTTGATTAACGTCTGTTGATCTTGCATAATGATCAGTTCGTGGCGCTGGTGTCGGCGTCATTTTTTCATTAAAGGAACTCACCATGTACGGCCCTACCAATGCAGTAGCAATGTTCGAACACGACGCGAAATACTGCCACGAGGGGGAAATGTTTCTTGACCAATGCAACCGAGTATCGGGAACCTTATCCGATAATGAGGAACACCGACGAGACATAAGAATGTCGATGTTGCACCAATGCTTTTTGTTTGCAGGTCGCATTCAACGTGCAGTTGGTTCTCCTTTACGCATCACGCCTTATAATTGTTTCGTATCGGGCCGGATTGAGGACGACTCCAACAGCATCTTTGATCGTGTTAAGGAAGCATTCCTTACAATGCGAACGGGTGGAGGCATTGGGTACGATTTCTCCGAACTTCGCCCATTGAATGCGCTAATCAAGTCAGTTAACAGCGGCTCCTCAGGGGCCGTTTCGTTTATGAAGCCATTTGATGCAACCTGCGAGGTATCACGATCAGCGGGCGGACGTCGTGGTGCACAGATGGGCACGTTACGAGTTGACCACCCAGACATCCAACAGTTTGTAGACGCAAAGCAAAACCTCACCGAACTCCTTAATTTCAATACGTCAGTAGGCATCCTCGACGATTTCATGGCAGCCGTCAGCTCAGACGCGATGTACGACTTGAAGCATAATGGAATGGTGTACTCAGAAGTGAGTGCCGTCGAATTGTTTAATTCAATGATGCGTGCAACGTGGGATTGGGCGGAGCCTGGTGTGTTATTCCTCGACACAATAAACCGAATGAACAATCTTCACTATTGTGAAACAATCTCAGCCACTAACCCGTGCGCGGAACAGCCTTTGCCGCCTTATGGTGCATGTCTCCTCGGGTCAGTAAATTGGGTCCCATACGTTCGTGAAAATGGCGGGCGGTATATTGACTTCGAAGGAATGGCTGCTGACATCCCGGGGGCAGTTCGTGCAATGGACAACGTTGTTGACTACGCGATGTATCCTTTGCCTCAACAGGAGTGCGAAGCGAAAAACAAACGTCGTATGGGCATTGGTGTAACCGGTGTTGCAAACGCAATCGAGGCGCTTGGGTATGAGTATGGGTCAGACGCCTTCATCGGTACGCTACGCGAGGGGCTGGCCTTGATACGCGATGAAACTTACCGCGCCTCCGTGCGACTCGCAGAGGAAAAAGGCGCATTCCCACTATTCGAACGTGACGCCTTCATGGATGGTGAATTTGTTAAGACATTGCCACAAGACATTCGGGATGGTATTGCGAAACACGGCATTCGTAATAGTCACCTAACGTCAATCGCGCCTACGGGAACTATCTCACTTACTGCTGACAATATCTCATCTGGGATCGAGCCAGTGTTTTCATTGCGTCAAGAACGTGAAATAATCAACCCAGATGCGCAATCAAGTCGGTTAGTTCAACTCATTGACTACGGCCTTGATCGTTTCGGGACACAAGCTAAGACCGCAGACGAATTAACACCCGAAGATCACGTATCGGTGTTGTGTCATGCACAGGAATTCGTTGACTCCGCGATCTCGAAAACGTGCAATGTTGGTGACGATGTGTCCTTTGATCGCTTCAAAGATTTGTACAAAATGGCATATGCAGGTGGGGCGAAAGGATGCACGACGTTCCGCGCTGCAGGTAAGCGGTTCGGTGTGATCAAGAAGCTTGACGAAGGAAAGTCATCGACAGCCGAGGGAAGCGCATGCTACATTGATCGGGAAACCAATATTAAAACTTGTGAGTAGGATTTCCTATGAAAGTATTAATTACAGCGCTGATTTTTGGAATCGTCATTACGGCGTTTGAGGCACAAGGATACAACAAATCACCTCTTGAAAATGATCAATTTGGAGTATTTTCAGTCTATTGTCACCTTCAAGAAGATGCACGACGCGCGATGCCAATAGCTGCAAAGTCAGACAATGCAGAAGCATGGGAAGAATTCATACTGACTACGGACAACTCGTGTATTGACGTGATTGTTTTTTATCATGCAGGAGTTTTAGTATTTCCCATTAAAGGAAAGGTCCTTCATATCATTGACCGAAAAATGTACGGTGACATCATGGTTGAATTCGTGTTGATCGCCGACGAGGAGGGCAAAATGTACTACTCATGGAGCCTGCGCGTATTAACGAGTGCCTGACACGCTAAACGAGCTCCTGAATAACTTTCAGGTTGCGCAACAGATCAGATGGGTACGTGTTGCCAATAGGAACACACGCGAAATCACTGAGCGCATGGCTCGTCTCGATGCACAGTTAACAGCCTTCCTGCAATCCCAGGATCTCACCCAATTTGTTCGTGTTCGCGCCCAAGCTGTCCAACGTCAAGTCAGCGCAATCCTCGACCGTTTCTATCGTCAGGAAATAACGCCTTTCCTCGAGCATCAATTGAATGGTACGTCTCGCCAGTCGTCACAGACTGAAGCCGAACTCATCCGTCGCGCGTTGACAAGTATCGGTATTGACCTCGACGTTATAACGCCCAACCCGGGCGTTGTCGCAACGTCAGCATCTGCAATGCCTTTCAACGGTTTTCCTTTGAACGATTGGATCAACGGTTTAAAAACAAGCGACTTCAATCGAACGTGGTCAACGATCCAAGACGGTATGGTGTCGGGCCGAACGAACCAGGAAATTGTTCGCGATGTTGTGGGCAGTTCCTCGTTGAGGTTTAAAGACGGTGCACGCGAGGCGTCACGCAATGGCGCGAAGACACTCGTTCGCACGATGACCAATCATGCAGCGTCCCAAGGGCGTCAAGCCGTGTGGGAAGAGAATGAGGACATCATTCGTGCGGTGCAATGGGTCGCAACACTCGACACGCGGACAAGCCCTGTCTGTCGTCAACGAGATGGGCGTGTTGGCCCCGTAACATCAGGCGATGACTTTAAAATGAAGCAAGGAGAAAAGGCTCTTCATCCCCCAAATGCACGTCCACCCGCTCATCCCAATTGTCGCTCAACAACAGTTGCTGTGACGAAGTCCTTTCGTGAACTAGGTTTCGACGTTGACGATGTACGCCCCGAGACACGTGCATCAATGGATGGCAAGGTGTCATCTGATTTGACGTATTTTGAATGGCTCAATAAACAAAGCAAAGCTGCGCAAGTTGATGCATTGGGTGAAAAACGATTTAAATTGTGGAAAGAGGGTGGGGTTGCACCTGAACGATTTGTTAACGACGAGGGGCGGCAATTCACTCTCGATGAACTTGAACGCAAAATGCCCGATGCCTTTGACGAGGCAGGGATTTAAGGATTTGACATGTACATGCTAGGAAATAACTCACGCGCCGAACTCGAAGGCGTCCACCCCGACCTTGTCGCGGTTGTTAAGCGCGCGATTGAAATTGTACCTGTTGACTTCACTGTTCTTGACGGTCTGCGCACACCTGAGGAGCAGGCTGAATACGTTCAGCGAGGCGTATCGAAGACGATGGCTTCAAAACACCTTCGACAGGAAGATGGGTTCGGTCACGCAGTCGACCTCGTGCCATTCATCAACGGTAAGGTACGTTGGGAAATGCAAGCGTGCATTCAAATCGCTCGCGAGATGGCTACAGCAGCCGCTGAACTAAAGGTGAGAATCGTTTGGGGAGGTGGATGGGCTGAGTTAGGCACCCATGACGCGGCTGAAATTGTCACCAGGTACATCGAACATAAACGCAAGTGGGGAGAACCCGTCTTCATTGATGGACCCCACTATGAGCTTGCAACAATTTATTAACGTCTCGACAATTTGACTCTATCTGTGTAGCCTGAGGTAACACAATTGGAGTGCCTTAATGCCTGAGTCTCAACAGAAGAAGCGCAAAAAGAAAAGAGTAAAAACCAATGAGGCGATAGCGCCATTAAACGAAAAACAAGCTCAATACCTTAATTCCCTATCAACGACTAACTGCGTCGTTGCAATCGGCCCAGCTGGAACGGGCAAAACGTTTCTCGCCTGCTCACACGCAGCAACAATGCTCGCGACAGGCCGAACAGAAAAAATCATACTTACACGTCCCACAATTGGAGTTGCGAATAGGTCCCTCGGGTATTTGCCTGGCGGACTCGCGCAAAAGATGGGCCCTTGGGCTCGACCACTCGTTGATGCGTTTAAACGCATTCTCGGATCAAGTCAAGTTGATAATCTAATTGCGAAAAAGGTTATTGAAGTTGGGTCGCTTGAACATATGCGAGGCCTGACGTTCGATGACTCAGTGATGATTATTGACGAGGCGCAGAACGCGACCACCATCGAACTAAAAGCATTTCTCACGCGCATTGGAATGCGGTCGAATGTTATCGTGTGTGGGGATATCAGTCAGTCTGACTTGCCGGGCACAAACGGCCTTAGCTTAGTCGTGACTGCGGTCAATAAAAAGCTTGTTGACGATGCGGAGTTAATTGAGTTCGATCATAGCGACGTAGTACGCTCAAAGCTATGCGCCCAATGGGCTGCTGCATTCGATAAACTTCAAACCTGATGCGTCTTATAAGCAAAACGTAACGCGGCCTCTTCGATGTCTGCGGCTGCGCACCAGTAAGCGCGTGACATGGCCCAGTCCCCATCTCGGTCGGTAAGGAAATGTTTGGCTTCGCGTTTCGCGACTCGTTTTTCATGATCCGTGTCTTCTAAAACCGAATCTAATAACGCGCGTTCAATCACACCTAACGCTAAAGCCTGTTCTGCGCTCATTGTGGGAGGGCGTTCAGTACCGTTGAAATGTGGTACATTGTGTCACTGAGGACGACTTTCATCGCCGGCAGGTAGAAGGCTGCGAAAACGCTTACTGATACTACTGTCCCAAAAACTCTCATGTCACTTCCTTTGCTTCAATCATGTACATTATACACGAAATTGTTAACGTGTGATTAAATTCCTGCCATGTATCTTAGGAGGGGCTCAATTGCGAAAAAACCGATTGCACCTAAAACCGCTCCAATCAAAAGATTTTTCAATGTGTTCATTGTATTAACCCTCGAAATCACTGAATTTAAGAAAGCAACCTCGCAAAGAAAACCAAGCTGGTCGATCATTTTTAGATAGTAAAATTTCCACCGTATCGCCTGACTGAACCTTATCGCCACCTACTAACCAAACACCCGAAACCTTTTTAGCTGTAGTTTCCTGACCATTAAGGTAGGCTTTGAAAATGTTTGTCATTGTTCTTCTCCTTGTTTCGATTATGCATAATACAAAGAAATTATTTACAAAACCTTAAATCTCAAAATAAAAATGCATAATCTATAACTTAGTTATACTAACCCCGGTTGAAATATAACTAAGTTAGGTGTACCTTCGGCGATGAACGATGTTTAAACGGGGAGACCCCGTGCGCGTTCTAGGCAGGAGCCGAAACCCAAGGAGCAAAATATGCCCAAGATGATTGTTAAAGATGCTGACGGGAAGGATATCGAGGTTGAAGTTAATCTCGACGCAACAAACCCTGATGTTAAACGACTGATTGACGAGGCAGTAGCCGCGTCAACAAAAGGATTGACTTCCAACCGGGACGAAATCCTGACTGAAAAGAAAGGGCTTCAGGAGAAGCTCGATGCACTCGGCAAGCAGTGGGACGGATTGGATCCCGAAGTGGTCAAGAATCTCGTCAACCGTATGAATACGGATGAGGAGACCAAATTGATTGCGGAAGGTAAAATCGACGAGGTAGTTGAAAAGCGAGTTCTCGCAATGAAGACAGACCTTGAAGCACGCCTCGCAGCCGCGACCGAGTCACTGACTACGCTCGAAGGAAAGAATGTATCGTTGTCCGACAAGGTAAAAAATCTCGTAATTGACGGGATGGTTCGCCAAGCCGGATCTGAGCTGAAAATTCTGCCTACCGCATATGATGATGCAATTCATCGCGCAAAGCGGCACTTTCAACTCGACGACAATGACCATCCAGTAGCTCGAGATGACGCAGGCACTTTGCTGTTTGGTAAAGACGGAAAGTCGCCCTTGTCGCCGAATGAATGGCTCGAAGGCATGAAGGAGACGGCACCACATTGGTTCCCGGCACCTTCTGGTGGTGGAGCTGGCGGTGGATCGGGCGGTAGTACAGGTGGTGGTTTCACAATCTCCCGGGAGGATGCGCGTAATCCGCAGACTTACCAGGTGACAAAGGAAGCTGCTGCAAAGGCTGGTCAAACGATGCAAATCGTTGACTAAACTGAGGCTCTAAAAACCGTCACTGAGGTTACGCTCGTCGTAAGTAAAGTGGCAACCAAGAACCGCGCGACGAGCGCATAACCTTAAGGAAAAATCGATGCCCAATACATTAGGTAATTACAATCCTACTTTCTTCGCCAATGAGGCGCTCATTCAGCTTTTCAAAGCTCTTGGAATGGCTGGACGGGTTCATCGTGGTGCTGAAGAGGAGCGGAATACGACTGGTCGTGAACTTGGTGACACCATCAACATTCGTCGGCCTTCCCACTTCACCGCGGAAACGCATGTTCCTGGCGTCGGTTCGTCCGACCAGGACGTCGTGGGTCAGAACGTTCAGATCACTCTCGACAACCATCAGGAAGTCAAGTTTAAGCTGACTGACCGCGAACTCTCGTATACTTCCGAACGCATCATCGACGAGCACATTGGCCCAGCAGCTTATGCTCTCGCCGACAAGATCGACGTTGACCTTCACGCCCTTGGCGCGACCGTCGGCCCGAAAAGTACCCTCACGGGTGCGGTTGGTGCGAACTTCATCACTAACCCTCGCGCAGTGATGCGTCAGAACGAGGCCCCAATGGATCAGAATGTCCATTACCTGGTCGATACCGGAATGGAAAACGCCATGCTTCAGCTTGGTATTTTTCACGAGGCGCAGATCACGGGCCAGGGTTCAAACAGTGATGCTTTGATGAATGGTTCCCTTGGTCGCCGGTTTGGCGTCGAAGTGTTCACCACTCAGAACGCTGACGTTTCAGTTAGTGCGAAATCCTCAACTGTCAGTGCATCTGATCTTTCGGGTGACGAACTGTTTGCCGTTGACAATGGCGCCGGATACCTTGCGAACGTATCCACGATGGTCCTTGATGGCGGAACTGGGGTCGAGACAGTCGAAGTTGGAGACACCTTCACCCTCGCAGGTGATCCCACGGTGTATACGCTAACGGCGGGTGGTACGGTTGCGACCGGCGCCCTTACCGTTTCATTCTATCCTCCTCTTCGCAAAAACGTCCTGGACAACGTTGTCCTCACTTTCGACAATTTGTCCGCAACTCAGGAAGCGGCTCACTTGCGCAACCTGATGTTCCATCGCAATGCTTTCGCTCTCGCGTTTGCTCCGCTGCCTATGACAGGTGACGGCGCCGGTGCGCAGATCGACACGGTCACGGATCCCATTACGGGCCTCAGTGTTCGTGCCCGCATGTTCTACGACGGCGGAACTGCTACCAACTTCATCGCGCTCGATGCGTTGTACGGTACCCAGGTTCTCGACGGTCAGCTTGCTGTCCGTGCCCTGCGTGCAACTTCAATCGCGCCTGTGTGATCGTAACGGGAGGCTCTTAACGGGGCCTCCCAAACGATTTTAACCTTATAAGAAAGAAACCCGATGGCATCAGTAAAAACTTACCCGACCGTTCATATTGTCAATCCCAAAGACCCGCATGATCCTGCGCCGCAGCTCGCGAATACAAGCGACGTTGCCAAGCGTGGATGGACTTTGTGGGCCGACCGACACGATCCCAAACGCGCCGCTGATCTCGAGAAGGCAGCCACCCGTGACACCTCAGTAGTTGACCCGAAACCTGATACACCCGTAGTTGACCCGAAACCTGACACACCCGCGGGCGACGATAGCGGGAAACCTGACGAAGTCAAAGACGGTTCAGCCGTTGACCCATCCGACGTAAGGAAGTCGCCTTCTCAATAAGAAGAGCATCGATAGCTCTCGAAACTTAAACCCCAGATTAAACCCTGGGGTTTATTTTTGTGCTTCACAGTTCATTTACAATTCGTTAATATGTCTTTGAACTGGAGATTCAATTATGGACCCATTATCGATTTCTTGGCCTGCAGCGATTGCTGTTATCGGGTCAGTTGTGGCTTTAACATTTGGAGTTATAAAAGTAATGTCGCAGGGTAAAGCCCTCGTCACGACTGATACCTTGCAAAAGGAACACGAGCATCTTAGCGAAAGGGTGCGTGCTGTAGAAACACAAATGGCAACTCTTGAGACTGATTTGTCGGGTCTTGTAACAACTCAAATTAATGACTTGAAAGGCGACATCAATCGCTTAGACACAAAAATAGACACGATGGTAAAGGAAGTCATCGGCGCTCTTGCATCACTAAAAAATAAAGGTTAAACATGGCAGGACCAAGTCAGCTACTCACGGAGGATGACCTTCGTGAGACACACCGCATTTTTATGTTAATGGGCGGTTCGGTTCGCGCATCATCAAAATTTTTACAAATATCTAGAAGGGCAATTCGATATCGTCTCGAACAAGCCCAGGAGCAACTGGGCATCGAATGGAAGCCTGATCTTTCAGGAGGTCAAATTCAAGCGAAGAAGGCGAAGAAGCGCCCCTTGCCTGACGAAGGAAAAACCTCTCATTACCTAATAACCTCAGCTCAAAACAACACGACTGTCCACTACGATTTTTTCGCGAACCTCGAAGTGTATGCTGAGTACCTAGGCGCTGAAATACTTTGCTCACAATTCACTTACAACAAAACTTCTTACGGTCGCAAATCGATCAAACCGGGGTCCGATCCAACTGCTGACGATGTTGCTGACTTGTGGTTTGACGACATATTTGATAAGTACATCGCGAACGAGCCAATTGAATTGGCGCCCATGTTGGTCTACTGCGGTGAGCAAAACACTTTGCCCACCGACGTAAGGCCCTTATCCGGGTTCGACACGTACACAGGAGTCAAATCAGGCATATTCCCTCATGCTAAAATGGCCTTGCAGAGCATACCCTCACTGAAGGCGTATGGGACGAAGTTCAATTACACGACGGGAACGGCTACCGCACGAAATTACATTCAGAAAAAGTCTGGGTTGAAAGCCGGATTTCATCACACGTATGGTGCCCTTCACGTTGAAGTCGATCACGAAGGCAATTGGTGGGTGCGTCAATTGAACGCAAACACAGAAGGCGAATTCCAAGACTTAGACATCGTAGTTTCAAAAGGTGAGATCACGCACTTCAATCGCGTCGAGGGCATCAATTGGGGCGACGTGCATCGTGAACAAATTGATCCCGTCATTCACAAAATGAATTGGATAGGCGAGGACTCAATAATTGATACATTGAAACCAAAGTATCAATTCATGCATGACATGATTGATTTCTATAGACGCAACCATCATAACAGAAACGACCATCATAAAAACTTTAGCTTATGGGCCAAAGGTACCGAGAGCGTCGAAGGCGAATTACAGACTGTAGCGGACTTTCTCGTCAACGATGTGCAACGAGACTTTTGTAAAACAGTTGTTGTTTCGTCGAACCACGACAACGCATTACTCAAATGGCTGCGAGAGGCTGATTTCAAAACTGACGCCCCCAATGCGATATTTTATTTGGAATCGCAGTTAGCATGTTACAAAGCTATTCGGGATAATAAAAAAAGATTTCACGTTGTTGAGCATGTCCTTCGAAAATTGGGTGTTCCTAATAGCATAAAATTCCTTAGGGATGAAGACCCGTTTAAAATTGCAGGCACAATCGAATGTGGGATGCATGGGCACGTAGGACCCAACGGTGTACGAGGCGCGCCTCTTAACTTATCCCGTATGGGGATGAAAGCAAACACCGGGCACACGCACTCAACACAAATAATTGACGGCATGTATGTAGCTGGTACGTGCTCGTATCTCGAACTCGATTACAACGGAGGGCCCTCTTCTTGGTCGCATTCACACGTAATCACTTATCCAAATGGGAAAAGGACGATAATCACGGTTTACAATGGGAAGTGGAGGGCTTAAAAATATTAAAGAATAATTAACCATTAACCAGGGAATAAATCAATGCCAAAAGGTAAAGGTTATCCGGTAACCCCCAAGGGCGTGAGAAAAACCGGTACGAAACAGCGCAAACCCGTTAAGCGCAAGTAATTAATTTTCTCATACCAAGGATAATAAAATGAGAACAATCGATACAGTCACTATGAGCAACGCGGCCTCCCATTACGCGTCCGAGTTTTTGAGGCCTGACGTAATGCACCGAGCTGTTGAAGGTAAGTTCGTCAGTGGCAAGTCCTACGTGATGCAGGACTTCTACAATTTCACATTCAAGGATGAATTCGAATTCATGCTCGAAGCCATTCGCGGTCGCATGGGAAGCATCACGCTTCAAGAATTTAACAAAATGGTGGACAACCATTTCGGCCCTCGAAGCCAGGACGAATTTGAACAGTTGCTCGCAGACAAATTGGCTATTGATCCGAACGGTGTTCACATTGTTGGAAAGATCGGCACAACGAATGTTGGTAATCGTCACGTTGGGTTCCGACAGAAAATTTTGGTTACCAAAAAAGGTGAAATTGTCGTTCCGAAAAACGTTTACTGGCCTATGTACGCAGGCGAGGGCGAGGAACGCATTCGTGAGGCCGAGGCTGATCAGGCGTCCGGTGAGGGTGGCATTGTTGACGCGTTACCCTTACACGCACAACCCCTCGCACTTGGTGCACTGAATACCCGCATCTCAAACGAAGTCGCAATTCTTATGTGCGATGCGGCAGTTGACAACCTCGACGAAGGAACGGTCGGCGCAGTTGTTGAAGGACGTGTAGGCACACAGCCAGCCGATCCTGACACCGTAGCTTCGGGAACATTGTTGTTTGCCCTTAACGCAAACACAGCTACAACCTTCGGCGCCGCGTCTGACGCAGCTCCTGGTGCGACTGCAACGGCTAATACAATCGACGACGACACTTCTGCGAACGCCACTGGCACATTGGGATATTGTCGTGCGAGCTCTGCGAACTCAGTTGACACTCCCCTTGATGACCATATTGACGGTGAGGCAGGAACGTCAGGCGCTGACTTCAACTTCAATACGTTGTCAATCGTATCAGGCGCAACTGTATCTCTAACGTCATGGACGATAACACAACCTGAAAGTTAAGTCATGGCAATTGACTTAGTAGCCCTCAAAGCGGAGATAGATACCGATCCTTTGGGTCGGGTCTACTCCGCCATGACGGACGACGAGGTGCAGATAGATATGAATCTGCTCATTCGTGATCTAGCACGGGGGTCCATAACTGGTGACGAGGCGTTTTCAGTTACAGACTCAACCCAGTTCGGTGCTCTCACAGACACTCAGCGTGATCTGTGGATGTCTTTCTGTGGTCGGGCAGTTATTGACCCATTTGGGGCTGCAAACGTAGCTTTCATGGTATTCCTATTCGGAGCTGGCACTGCTGCTATCACAGCGCTAAATACGTTGAGACAAGGTGCGAACGGGCAGAGTAGAGCTACAGAGCTTGGGCTGTGGCCTGTAACAGTAGCGAATGTGGCTGCAGCAAGGGCGTTAGTATAATGGCTGATGGGGTACCCATAAGAGTAGTAATTGGGTTACGACCCAACGGTCATGCTGACCACCCTGACTGGACTACCTTACCGTTGGCAGCTAGTGGTGTTACTAAAGAGGACAAGGAGCACCTGGTGAAAGCTCAGCAGATTGTAACTTGGGTATATGACAAAGCATCTGGGCACGCAGAAGAAACCGCAGATAGTCCTGCAGGCCAGCAGTTAGGTATGTTGGTTGTCAGCCAGCAGTTTGCTGATGAGGCAGTACTCACTTTTCCGTCTCTAGTTACAGTGATGACTGAGCCTGAAGCTCAAGTGTTTTGGGAGAGCAAAGGACACGCGCATATGCCTGAAGAGAATATAGATCAGTCAAGGCTTCAGGCCCTTAAGGCACAGAAAGATTTACTGGATTCTCTACAGGTATCTGCCCAAGTAAAGCAAGAGAACGACAGCAGGATAATGAAAGCCCTCGACCCTGACGACGCAGAGCCGGGGGTTAGGAGAAATACAGACAAGTCTTGGACTGAGGCTAAGTTAAGAAGAGGCTTTGGAATTCTATAAGGGAATAAGTTTATGAGGATAAATGTACCCTCATGACCCGGAAAAAGGTATTACTAGCCTTACCTAATTTACACTGGATACATAAACTTGTAATGGCCAAGGCTCTGGCTATACTACAGGACAAACGGTATCACGTGATACTCCAGATGCCGAGCAACAAGCCTTTCGAAGCTACTCTGCAAGATTGTGTAGACTTATTCATTGAAGGCTCTTACGATTACTGGCTTAGTATAGACGCTGACAACCCCCCTGAAAACAACCCCTTAGACCTTATCGAATTGGATAAGGACGTCGTGGGTTGCCCCACACCCATATACCATAATACTAGAAACGGTGAACGCCCTGTGTATTGGAACGCTTACCAGTTTGATCAAGCCACCGGTCTTTATCGAGAGTGGCCTTGCCGGGAGGGTTTGCAGAAAGTAGACGCCATAGGTACGGGGTGTTTTGTAGCGGCGCGAAGAGTATTTGAACACAGTGACCTTAGATACGGCGCGTTCCAACGTAAGTGGAATAAAGGGCGAGTTGAGAGAGGCAATGACTTAGCTTTCTGCGAGAGGGCGACTGAGGCGGGTTTCTCAATACACGCTCATTTTGATTACTTGGCAGAGCATATGGTAGAGGTGCCTCTGAATGAGATAACACGCGGTTTTTCGGAGATGCATAATGGCTGATACACCATGGGGAGGTGGCGGAGATGCTAACCCTGATAAGCTGTACGTTCAGAGCGGTCAGTTCAGTGCAACACTGAAAACCTCTAGGGATATATCTTCGCTTTCTGGCAATAACGAAGGAATGGATTGGGACGGCACTAATACTCCCTGGGTGGGTGATGGTACTGCTAACAAGCTCTTTTTACAAAGTGGACAGTTCAGCGCAACCCTAAAAACCTCCTTTGTTACTAGTTCAATAGACAACGGACCTAGAGATATTACGTGGGACGGAACCAACACCCCGTGGGTTGGTCAAGTCGATGATAAGCTGTACTTACAGAGTGGGCAATTCAGTGCTACTCTTAAAACCTCCCTGAGTATTGGTGGAGTAGACACGGTACCAGACGGTATATCTTTTGATGGCACTAACACACCTTGGGCGGGCAACAGTGCTAACAAATTGTACTTACAGAGTGGGCAATTCAGTGCTACTATCAAAACCTCTTTAGGGATTGGCGGAATAGACGTTACGCCTAATGACGTATCGTGGGACGGAACCAACACTCCTTGGTGTGGAAGTAGTGCTAACAAATTGTACCTACAGAGTGGGCAATTCAGTGCTACTCTTAAAACCTCAACAGCTATTGGAGGCATAGACGGAGACCCAACGGGTATAACTACCAGTGATGTGAATGCTAGGTTAGGTATTCCGGATGTGTTTACTGGAACAGCCGCTCAAACCCTTCCAGCGCTTGAACAGCTTGCAACTG
>Ga0255055_10000646_pt1 | contig 26462 bp, 19 predicted proteins | sample JV7_2_27_MG_FD_188633 | JGI IMG/M metagenome (GOLD analysis project Ga0255055, IMG submission 188633) | Seawater microbial communities from Jervis Inlet, British Columbia, Canada - JV7_2_27 | ecosystem: Environmental > Aquatic > Marine > Inlet | place: Canada: British Columbia | collected...
CGATTGCACTTAGAGAAAGAAATCCGAGTATCATTAAAAACGGAAAGCCAGGTATTTCTTCATCAACTTCTTCAGGACCGATATAAATATATGAGACTGCCATGGTAATAGAAATCGGACCTGAACCACCACCTACTGGAAAAATTATTGTCAAGGAATTATCCGCATAATCGTAAACAAACATATCGGTTGCTTCTGGAGGAGCTGCGTCCCACTCATTGTTACCACTCATGTTCCATGCCCAAAAGGTAAGGTTATAGTTATTTAGATCAAAGGATTCGTCGAATTTGATGTAGAAAGTTATGTTCTCTAATCCTGTAGTGTTGCTAATTAGAAGATCATTATAATAAATGACTGTTCCATTGGTGATGGAAGTATTTGTTGGATTATAAGCTAAAATAGCATTTACTACTTCTATACCGGTATTGTTGGTAATAATATCAATATTAGCTACTACTACTTCACTTATGGCATCATTAATTTCAACGGAAATACTATTTGTTCCAGAATGGAGCGTTTCGTTGTGCATTGGGTATATTGCCATATACATCCAAGTTGTGTCGTCTCCACCCGGCATATTCATCCAGCCTCCTAAAAATGTTATTTGTCCTGTAGATATATCTATATATATATCATAATCTTTGCCAATCGTTGAATTTCTAAGATTAACGCGATCCTCAGTGAAAGTCATCTCATCAAACACGTCGCTAAACACACCTAAGAGATTTTCAACATCTTCTCCCGTGAAACCAAGAGGTATAAATAATGGTGGAATGGTGGGTCCATACATTGCGTAAGGCGATATAGGCCAATACGTATTGGCTTCAAGGAATATATATTCTCCATTACTTTGCCAAGTTCCTGTTACTTCGTTAAATTCCTCAAGTTCAGCTATAACTATCTTAAAGAATTGTAATTCAGGTTGTCCAGGTATTTTTGTGAAGAGTCCACCACTAATTTCTTCCCATATTGTCAAATTAACGAACTCACCGTCAGTAGCGATAATTGTTGCTCTATTATATATCTCATCATCTTGAGAATTATGTTTATAATAAACAACATCACCTATTTCTATGTCCCAGTCGACTAGTGTCATATTTTTTATCTCATAGTATAGGAGGTCTAAACCATCTTGTATCATGAAAGATTGTGTTATTCCAGTTGATTTTTCAATAGTAGTTTTTACCTTGAAATTAGTAGAAGAATTTCTTAGAGTAAATTCAAAGTTTCCATTTTCAATCAGTTCAATTTCATTAAATGGAGCATCCCAAATATGAAAAGTATTAAGATTCCACATAAATTCAATATCTTCTTTTAGAGTATTATTAGGTATTAGAAAATTGAATTCAGGTGAGAACGATTCATCGAAATATTGGAAATAGAAATTATTAGCTAAACCAATAGGAAGATTACTTAATTCAATCTCATAGCGAGTTCCATCCCAAGTTGATAAGTTAGCATAAACTACTTGATAAACCATGTTAATATCTTCTTCCATAAACCCGTTATTCGATTTTGGAAGCATCATATCCGTAATATTTATGACATCTACTTTTACATCGTAATAACTACTACCGCCATCATACCAGTCATAATATATCGTATCTCCAACCTCAACACCCCATTCTACTTCGTCAGTTATGTCATAATCCATAACTCTCTGCATTGTCATATTAATGAACATTGGTTCTCCCATATTAATCTGAATGTATCCTTCAGCATATTCTGCTACCCCGCTTGTAGAATCAAATTCCATATACATATAGAAATTTTCAGTCGAATTTGTAAAGGTAATACTGTTATCCCCGGTATTGGATGAATAACTATCAAAATGACTGAATCCCCTCAGAGAAAGAGGGTAAAAAAACGACTCGTTGAGAATATCATCTAAAATATCGACTTCTAGAGTGTTAGAACCGTTTAATGGAAGTATATAAGGGGCTCCACCCATTCCTGCGCGATATTTATGTTGAATGGAATCTGAATTATTATAACCAAAAAGAGCGAATTCTGAGGGATCATCATAGGACTCCAATTCTCCTTCAGTCAGGTTGTAATAGCATTGTGTAGCGTTAACGAGAGAAAACTCATTTACGCCCAAATAATCTGTCGTAACATTTTCAATAGAAGTAATGTTATAAATCCAAATATCTCTAAACATCATGGTAACTTCTCCGCTTGATGCGTTGGTTAGTATCATTTCTAATTCCCAATAAAGCTTATCGCCAACATCAACGCCCCAATGCCAACCATTATTTACGTGTTCTTCAGGGACATAAGGTCCTGCTTTAACTGATGTAAATAGCATGCTTAGATTGATGGTTGTAAGTAAAACCACCAGCAAAATTAGAATTAATTTTGTTTTATGTCTTAAATTATTCATAAAGTTTAACCCTTAATTGAGTTACATTTATTTTTAAAATATTTGTTATTGTATAACATGAAAATTTAGATTTAAAAATACGTGTTTAAATTTTAAACGATGTTTTTAAAGAATCTATATCAAAATCTCATATTACATCTCTCAAAATCAAATCTAAAAATTATATAGATTTTAACCAGTTAGAATCGATCTTATTTAAGGCAGCTTCAACCTCTTTTCTAACATTCCAATTGTCGTCCCATAGAGATTTTGCTAATGGTTCTATTGCTTCATTGTTTCCTATTTGACCTAGTGCTTTAGCAGCTGCAATTCTAATTTTTGGATCGTTGTCTTCAAGCATTTCTATGAATGGAGAAATGTCGCTAATGTTTTCGAATTTTCCTAATGATAAAGCAATCCAACTTTTAATGAAAAGATCATCGTCGTTAATTAAAGGTAATAGCGCCTCTAAGCTATCTTTATCTCCTAATTTAATTAAGAGCTTAACTGCGGCTCTTTTAGTCTTCCAATTCGGAGAAATCAATAAAGACTTCACCTCATTAATGTACGTTTGATTCTTTATTTTGGATAAAGCATCAACAGTGATGTCTCGCACTCTATTATCAGGATCATTTAAAAGATTTAATAGTGATGAAATTTGTTGTTCGTTACCTAACTTTCCTGTTAATTTTGCACATAGACTTCTTACCTTCCATTCATTAGCCTTAAGGCCTTCGAGAACTTGATTTGGAACTTTATCTTTAGAAATCTGAAGAAGTGAATTATAAGCAAGTTTTCTGGTTTTATTATCACTACTCTTGAAGGAATTTATCATATAGTCTATAGAGTTCTCATCCTCAAGTAAACCTAAAAGTTTGATTACTTCCTTCCTCTCTATCATATTTTTGCTATTTGCAACTTCATATATTTTTTCATAAGAATCAATGTTTACAAAAATTCGTTTTAATGATTTAACAGTTAGCTTACGAACATTTTCACTCTTATTTTTTAATAATCTTAGAAGGGGATCAATCGCACGTTTACTATTAATTGAACCTAAGGCTTTTATGCTTGCCTTCTTAACTTCCACATCAAGATCGTCCAATAGATTGATAATTAGTCTCGCATCCTTTACTTGAAGAATTTTTTCTAAAGCTTGAATAGAATTGCGTCTGACTTCAGGATCGTTTTTATGAAGCAATTCCTTTAAGTAACTAGTTGAATCATCGCATTGAATTTTACCCAAGATGATTGGAATTGATCTTTTAACATGAATATTTCCTTTATCAAAATAGTTTATAATCTCACTTACATCTCCTAATTTTCCCATATTCACGATTGATTTAATTACATCATCCCTTATTTCTAAAGAGGGATTACTGAGCATCTCTAATAAAGGCTTTAATGCAGAGAATATTTTACCTTTACCAAGCGCAATCACCGCTGATTTTCTAGCGATTATAAAATTATCTGTAAGAGCTTCAATTAATATTGGACTTGAAGCTTCTGGTACGATATTCGCTATAACATCGATAATTGTTGCTCGTACCTTACCGTCTGATTCATTTTTATATTGCGTAGTGAAAAAACTCAGATTTTTTTTATCAATCAAATTACCAATTGAATTTATCATATCCACTTTATTTTCTGGAACAGTTGTTTTAAGATAATTTTCCTTAAATTCTTGAAATCCCATTTTTACAATCCTACTCATTTCTTTTCAATAAAAAAAGCGTCTAACTATAGAATCGAGTTCCTATTTTTATTTTTAAGTAAATGGAAAGATAGTTCTAAATTATCAGATTAAATCCTTTTAAATAGCTAACCATCTAAATTTCACAAAAATACATTATAAAAGAAAAGTAAAAAAAATAGAAATTTACGAACTGACTAAGTTGAAAAGTATCGAAGCATGAGGGATGTAGAACTGGTCTTTCACTTTGATGACTACAGTGTGAAAATATTCAGCTAACCCTAAAAAACCCCTAATTACAGATTCATCCTCTTCGAACTTAAATACAACTCTCGCAATAGCTGCGCCAGTACTAAAAGTGGCTTTATCATACACCCTTTCATCGATTAAAGGAATTTTCAATTCGTTAACAATTTCATAAACTCGTTTGATGAAGAGTTCTCGCTTTGGCAAACATTAACACCTATTAATATTGATATTTAATTATTATGTTAAAAATACAAATGAAATATGATTTATAATATTTATATTAGATTTTAAACTTTTAACTGTTTTTTTTTTTCAATAAATTTCGTATTGTATAGAATCTATTTAATTAAGATAAAATCTGTGATGCGATACAAGTATTATAAAAAAATAAAAATAAAAATATAAATTAATATAATACAATTACTACTATAATGCTATATATTATTCCATAAAAAAATAAAAAAAAATTAGAGGATTGATGGAACATTGGTTTCGAAAGAGTATAAGAAGATGGAGAGAGTCGTAAATTTTATGAGAAAAGGTCTCACATCTTTATCCGACGATTTAGAAGAAACTGTTAAAGGCATAAATGATTTTAAAAAATCATTAGCCAAGGCATTGAAGGATTTGAAAGATGTCTCTATTGAACCAGAAATAAAGACAGTAAGTACATCCTCTAAGAAAGTAGTTCCTACCTCAACAGGACAAGCAAAAACTGCTGCTGCAAGTACACTATTTAATCTGTTAAGCGGTACCCCTCCAGCAGCACAACAAGGACCACCAACTACCACAGCAGCTATTTCTCCTACGGTTGGGAGCCCTCCAAAATCACCTAGTGTTGGCCCACCAAAAAGACCCGCAAGTGGAACCCCTCCAAAAGCACCAAGAGCAGGTGGCCCACCTAAACGCTCTAATCTGCCTCCTGCACCTAAATTACCTCCAGTAGCTGGAAGTGGCCCCCCACAGACCACCAATAAGGGAGTGGTTCAGACTCCAACTTTTGCTAAAAGACCAATGCCACCAGCAACTAATGCCCCTCCGAGACCACCTGTAGCACCTACTGCCACCGCCGCAGCAGTAGCAGCCCCTGCAGCTGCTCAAGCGGGTGGTGGGTTAAGTTCTTTACGCGACGAGATGTTAGAAGAATTGAACCGCTTAAAGAAGATAATGAGAGGAGATTAAGTAAATAATTTTACAAAAATTTGCAGCTCTACAATTTTATCCTTTTTAGTCTTTGATTTTAAAAATTTCATACTTTTCACTTCTTAATTCATAAAACTTTTTATTGTAAATTATCAGATATTTAATAGAGATGGAGAATAACAATTCTATTATCAGCGAAAATAAAATTCCAATTATTGTTCCTAAACGTATGATAGTATTTTCGGGTCACCCCGATGATGAGATAATATCATGTGGTGGCACGATACTCAAATATCAAGCATTAGGTTCTGAAGTTTTCGTTGTAGTTGCAACAAGTGGATTAGGAGGATATGCAAAAATCGAGCAAAAGGAAGAAATCTTAAAACAGCGAAAACAAGAACTTGATTTAGTCCGAACTGCTTTAAAATGTAGAATTATCGAATTAGGCTATCCCAATTTGGAGGTTAAAAGAGAGATTATCTCTGAAGTGACAAATCTTATTAGAGACATCCGCCCCCAAGTGATTCTATTACCACATTTTTCAGATTTTCATAGAGTTCATAGAAATTTATCATTAATTGTAAGAGAAGCTATTTATCATTGTTCGACGGGAAAAGCTTATGGAGGGCACGAGAGAAACTGGATGCCGTTAGGAGTGTATTATTACGAATCACCCTCTTGTAAGTTTCAATACATAGAAGGTTCTGTCTTTACAGTTGTTGATATTGAAAAATACTGGAGCACAAAAAAAGAGATTTTTAATCGTGTTTATAAATCTCAGAAAGAAGTGTTAGAGCGAGTATTGGATTGGGCAGAAGACACTTCAATTTTACGAGGTAATGAAATCAATTCAAAGTACGGAGAAGCTTTTATTCCTATGACAGAATATACTCCTTTGAAGATTTTATTAATCTGAAAACAAATAGGTTAATTGGAAAATTAAAAGATAAGTAATAATAATTAAAAGTAATACGGAAACCATGGCTAACCTGACTGTTGTTTTAGATATTGGGCAATTTTCGGCAAAAGCAGGGTTTGCAGGGGAAGATATGCCATCCCAAGTGTTTTTCACAATTGTAGGAAAACCTAAATATAGACAGATTGATTACGAATATGCAGGTATTAGACAAGACGATTATTATGTAGGAAATGAAATCCAATCTATAGGTTTGTATAAGATTTATTACCCAATAAATAAAGGAGTAATCCAGGACTGGCTCTCGTTTGAAAAAATAATTGATTATATTTTCTACAATTTAAGGGTTGATCCAAGCTTGGTTAATGTATTATTTGCGGTACATCCTTTATTTCCTTATAACGATTTAAAGAAACTATTTGAATTATTTTTGGAAAAGTATCAGTGTAATGCGTTTTATCCCGTCTTAGATTCTATGCTTACATTGTATGCTGGAGGGTTTCAAACAGGCTTGGTAATAGAGATAGGAGATAGTTTAACGAGAATAGTCCCAATCTATCAAGGATATAAACTTGATCACGCAATCAGAATTCTTGAAATTGGTGGTAGAACATTGACAAAGTTTATGGAAAAAATATTAGGAGCAAGAGGGTTTTCAACAGATTCTTCAATAAGAAGAGAGCTCGTCAGAGCTTTAAAAGAAAAAGCGTGTTTTGTTTCCCTTGATTACAAAGAAGATTTGAAAAGAGTTGAACAATACGAAAAGGAATATTCATTACCCGATGGCTCCACGATTTCTTTAGCTAGAGAGAGATTCGAGGTTCCGGAATTGTTATTTAATCCATCAATAGAATTAGAGGAGGATTCTCTTCCAAAAGCAATAATGGATGTAATAGAAATGTGTGACTTAGATGTCCGTCCCGATCTACTAAACAACATTTTTTTATCGGGAGGATCTTCGATGTTTCCAAATCTCAAGTCTCGAATCTATCAAGAGCTAGAACTAGAATTAGCGCGGCGTAAAAAGAAAAATCAAATTATCAAAATCATAGCGCCCCGGGAGCGTATATTCTCAGTTTGGGTTGGAGGTTCGATTTTAGCAATGATTCCCGAATTCGAGCAGAATTGGATAACCAGAGCGAAATATTTTTCTGAAGGTATTCCTGAAGACCTTCTATAAAACATCGCTTAAAATTAAAATATCTGTTTTTCATATCATTGTAATATTACAAGCGTATTACTGTTTTTTAAAAATATTATTCTGATATTATATCTTAGTAGAATTTTATCTTAAAAGTGTTAAAAAATGGAAGGACCTCAAAATACGAGTTTTGAACAAACGAAAATTCTTAAAAAATACTATAAGCCAGATTATTCACAAATATTTAACAAATTAAGGAATATTAAAACCCCTGTGAAAAACGAAATTTTAAAGTCTTTACTCGACGGAAATTGGCACTCAGAGTTAGATTTAATTAGAGTAGCGAAACAAAAAATGAGATATATGGGCGCAGTAACATTAGGGACGATGATTCATTCTTTAAATCACCATCTAAAGAACGATTATGTTGAAAGGAAAATAATAAACGGAAAATTATCTTACAGAATCTCAGATAATTATGTCGGTCTTACTCGAGCAGCATACAACAAATATAGTTTTAAAATGGACTAACTTCTAATCAAATATACTTTTTTTAATTTCTTTTAACGCACTGCTCCTTAGAAATTTGAAAATCTGTGCAACTAGAACAGAAACCATTAGTTTCTTCTTTATACCTATCACTCCAACATTTTGGACAAATATAGTAGATATAACTTCTATTATTCTTCCTTTTTAGAATTTTAAACACGTTAAAACCGCACTTTAAACAGGTTGTGGATTTTAATATGGTTATCCTTCCAGTTTTTGGAACTGAGAGGTAAGTTTTGCAATTTCTATCAGAACACGCAAGGAATCTTTTCTTTTGTGAAGTGGTAATTAATTTCATTGGAACGTTTTTACATGTTGGGCATTTAGATGTAGTTTGAGGGAACTTTTTTTGCGAATTTTGTTGCATTGCTGTTTTTAAATTACTTTTCACATTATCAAATTGGAAAGTAATTGCATTTTTACTATTACGAAATTTATCAAATAAATCAAGAAATATCTTTTTTACGGTTGTTACGACAGTGTCCATTGTTTTCCGTTTTTCCTTTACATCCTCGAGCAATTTTTCAACAAATCGGGTAAATTCAGGTTTTAAAAACGGTAGCCACACTTTAATTAATTCGCTAATAAGAAATTTACCCCATTCAGTTATTTTATAGCGATTTTTAGCAATACTATAAGTTAATTTACGATCTAGCAATATTTTTATTATTGTAGGACGGGTGGATTTTGTACCTAAATGTTCCCGCTCCATCAGTTTTAATAAGGTTGTATCCGTGTATCGTGGTGGAGGTTGAGTTTCCTTTTTAACAAAAATTATTTCATTAACTGGAAGTTCTTTGGCTTGGATCTCGAATAATGGTTGATAAGGCTTTTTCAAAAATGGAGCGATTTCGTAAAATCCACTATGAATTAATGACACTATCCGGGATGTAAATATTTCATCTTTAATTGATATCCTTAATTTAGTTCTCAATTCTTTTGCTTTCTTACCAAAAAGAGCTAAATAATGTCGTGCTAATATATCGTATACTTTTTTCTCTATATTGTTTTCAAATTTTGGGCTATTTTGCTCTAAACTTACTAAGGGAGTGATAGGTGGATGGTCTCCAGCGTCAACTTTTCCAATTGTTGGATTCGATCGATTTTCTTTAAAAAGATTTACCGTGTAAGCTCCATAATTCATATGCGGTTTAAAGTTTTCTAAGTATTGAATGTGGTTAAAAATTGAGCTGTACTTATCGCTGTCAGTTCGTGGATAAGAGATAATTTGATTTAAGTAGAGAGAATTCATAGCGTTCATAGCAGCTTTTGCGCTAATTCTTAAGATTTTAGTTAGCAATACAAGAGCTTTAGAAGTATTCAAGGGTGTTGGGGGGTTAATTACTGCAGATTCTTTTGTGTTGTTTAATATTATTGCTTTTTTCTCGTTTTTAATTTTTTGAAATATTGCTTTCGCTTCGGACTCTTTCTCTTTACTAAATGGATTCTTAATATGCACAGCTTTGATATTATGATTTTTATGCTCCAAATTAGCTGTAATCGTCCAGTAAGGTTCAGGAATAAACTGCTCGATCTCAAGGTCTCTTAAATATATCAAGTAAAGTAATGAAGTTTGTACTCTCCCTATTGATACAAACTTATTATTAATCTCATTTAATATTGGTCTGAACGTATTTGTGATTTCTCTAGTACTGGAGAAGCCAATAACTGCGTCAATAATTGCTCTCGCTTCCCCTGTTTCCCCCCAACTCCATTTGGGAGGGATTAAATTTCTATATTTCTTAACGATCTCTTTTTTTTCTAATGAACTCAACCATAATTGGTTCACTTTAATATTTCTATTGGCTTTAATTACATAAGGCAGTGCGTCAAAAAGCCCAATATTACACCCTTCGACATCTGCATCAGTAGCAATCACACACTCGTCGCATACTTTAGAGTACTCTATCAATGTTTTAATATATGGATTAGCATAACTAATGGCTACTTTACCAATTGATTTTGGATTTGTAATAATTTCTCTTGGATCCGATTTAGTCCAGCTTTTATATTGATCTGTATTTCTATACTCTAAAATATGTCCACGAAGGGGAACAACATAAATATTCTTAGAAGATATTTGATAGACTTTTAGGAATTTTGATTTGTTTATGACCGTGACCGGTCCTAACGCTTCTGCGATTCCTTTAGCTGCTTTATTTTTTTCAGAGATTATTAAAGTCGGCATGCCCTACATTATTTAGATTATTATTACTTCAAGCCTTTTTAAATAACAATAGATCTATATATTTCTAATTGTTTTTAAATAAAACACTTCTAATTTGAATAAGATAATTCGTCTTATTATAACTTTTTATTGTAGATATTGTAGATATCTACTACTATGAAGAGATTAAAAATCTTAAAAGTAAATGGGGTTAATGTTTTGGGAGAGTAAAGCTAAATTCAGCGCCCAGATCTCTTCCTTTTGATTCAACCCATATTTTTCCTCCATGTGCTTCTATAAAACCCTTAGCGATATACAACCCCAACCCACTTCCTTTATCTAGGGTAGAATATCCATCAACCCCTTGTTCAATTGTGACGAATTTGCCAAAAATCTTTTGAATTTCTTCTGGAGTCAAGCCTTTTCCGTTATCCCTTATTTTAAAAATAACCCGCTGATCTTCCTCAACAAAAGAAACATCAATTTTACCATCCTTTGGAGTAAATTTGACAGCATTAGATAGGAGATTTAAAAATACTTGTGTCATTCTGAAGTGATCTACCCCCAATTTAAGATTTTCTGAGATGTTAAGGTTAACTGTTAAATCTTTCTGTCCAATTTGAAACTCTAACTCAGTAAGACACTCATTCATTATATCGTGAATGTTTTCTTCTCTTTTAACCAATTCAACTTTTTTTGCGTCGATTTTCATAACATCTAATAACCGATTGATATACCCTTCTAACCGTTGCACATTATTCAAGACTCTATTCAAATCCTCTTTAACTTCCTTATTTAATCCTTTTTCTCTTAATAGTATCAAATCAATATAACCTCCTACAGAAATCAATGGAGTCTTTAAATCATGGGCAGCAATACTGATAAAGTCTGTTTTTAACCTATCTAATTCTTTCAATTCAATATTTTGCTCTCTTAGTATTCGTTCAGAATCTCTTAATTTTTCTTCTGCAATTTTCTTTTCTGTTACATCTTGAATAATAGCTTGAATTACTATCTCCCCTCCTATTTTAATAGTGGATAATTCAGATTCTACCCACAAGGGCTTCTTCTCTTTATTGAAAATTTTGATGAGTTGGGGTTTCATAATTGGACTCGATGGCTCTCCTTCAGATAATAATTCTTCAATTAACCTCAAACGAGGTTTAGTATCACTCGGATAAATTCCTGTGAGGGTTAAATAATTTTGATCTATGAGATCTTCTTTTTCATAACCAAATAGTTCTGTTGTCTGAGTATTCATATCAATAATTTTACCTTCATAATTTAAAAGCACAATACTAAATGGAGAATTCTCGTATAAATGGCGATATTTTTCCTCAGATTCTTTTATTTTCTTTTCATTTCGTTTACGATCAGTGATATCGCTAAAAGTAACTGCAAAAAATCCTTTTTTAGGAGAATACCCCGAAACTTTGTACCAACGATCAAGTGGTTCTGCATAGTTTTCTGCTGCTAGAGGTTCTCCTGTGAGAGCCACATTCCCATATCTTCCAATCCAATCTGCAGGATCATTTTCAATTCCAGGTAATATTTCGGTTACTGTCTTTCCGATTATATCACTTACTTTTAACCCAGTTAGTTTTTCAAATTGACTATTTGCTTCTATGTATCTATAATCGATTGGTTTGCCATTTTCATCCACTATTACCTCGTGATATGCAAATGCAGTATTCATATTTTCAAATAATAAACGGTATTTTTCTTCGGATTCTTTTAATTTTTGCTCAGCAATTTTACGCTCAGTAATATCTATTACAGAACCTATTATTTCAATAGGATTTCTTTCTTTATCTTTTATTAATTCAACTTCATCACGCATCCAGTGATAAGTCCCATCCTTAAATTTGAAGCGGTAATCATATACCATACTTTCTTTTTCAAATAGTTCTGAAAGTTTCTTTAAAACATGTTTTTTATCATCTGGATGGATATGATTGAGCCAGAATTCTGAATCATTTATAAAATCTTCCGAGGAATAGCCCCATTTCTTTTGGACATTATCGCTTATAAAAGTAGCTCCATAGTCTCCTGCAACTTTCGATGTATACATTATTGCCGGATTAGAAGAAACTAGAAATTTGAATCTTTTTCCAGATTCTTTTAATTCTTGTTTAGCTAAATTTTGATCTGTAACATCGGTTACAAGAGCTAAATCAGCGAATCGGCCTAAGTAAGTAATAGTTTTACTGTAAGAATCGATCCATTTAATTTTTCCACTTTTAGTAATTATTCTATAAGAACTATACGGTAGGAGAGCAGAGTCGCCTGTTTGTCTTCCTTTCAGGTATTCAAGGGCTTGTTTTCGATCTTCGGGATGAATATTGTTTAGTAATTCATTTGAACCCCATTCCATCATTTCATCAACAGTAAATTCATTAATAACTAACATCGCCTTGTTGACATACTTAACTTTGTTATCTTGAATAATTACTATTCCAATTGATGAATGCTCGGTGATGGTCCTAAATTTCTCTTCTGACTCTCTTAACTTTTGTTCTGCATTTTTTCGTTCTGTAATGTCTATCCCGGATACTAAATCAGCTGGTTTTCCCATAAAATTAATTGTTTTAGAATAATTATCTATCCATTTAATACTTCCATCCTTATTAAAAATCCGATACTGATAATGAGATATGTAGTCTTCTAAACCTTTTTGCTTTTTCCTTAATTGTTCCATAACCAGTTTTCTATCATCTGGATAAATACTTTGAAAAATATCCATTGGCCCAAATTCTTTAACTTCACCAATATCATAACCAGCTAAAATAGCAAATTGTTGATTTACATATTTTACTTTGTTATCTTGTACAATCGCAACTCCCATAAGTGAATTTTCTGCTATAGTCCTGAATTTTTCCTCAGAATCTCTAAGCTCTTTAGTTCTTTCTTGTACTTTTCTTTCTAGTTCCTTGTTTAATACTTTTAGTTCTTCTTCAGATTTCTGCAATTTTAAGTCTGCTATTTTTTTCGCGGTAATATCTTGCATTAAAACCTGTATGAGCATGTCTTCTCCTAGCTTAATCTTTTGCCCACGCATATTTATCCATTTTTCTATCCCATCTGTACGAATCATTTTAAATTCTAACGCTTTCATTGGTGTACCTTTCACAAAATTTTCAAACTTACTTTTAAAAAACGGAATAAAATATTCTGGTCTGTCAAATTTGCCTAAAACTTCAATAAAATTTTTCCCTATAATATCATTTCTAGTAGATTTCGAGAGTATTATATTTTTTGGGGCATTACAATCAATTACTATTCCATTCAAGTCAACTATCCAGATTCCATAAGGAGATTTTTCAAAAAGGTGCCTATATTTCTCTTCTGATTGTTTAAGTTTTTGTTCTAGTTTAAATTTTTGAGTTATATCTCTAGTTATCCCATAAAACCCTGTTTTTCTTCCAGAAGAATCTATACTTAAATAAACGGAAGTTTCGACAATAATTCTCTTATCTCCTTTTTTAATGACCTCAAATTGGAAGGCTTCTTGTGGTAAACCCCAAGCGTAAACTGTGTTAAATATTTTAAAAACTTTATTCTTATTCTCGTTGTTCATAACCAAGCTATAATTGTTCCCGATCATTTCATCAGATGAATAACCTGTCATTTGAGTAAAGGATTTATTCATAAATGTAAAATTCCCCTTTAAATCAACTTCAAAATAAGCTTCCCGAAAGTTTTCTAGTATTTCTGTGTATTTTAATTCAAATGCTTTAGTATTTTGTTCAGCTTTTACTCTTTCAGTGATATTATTGTAAGTACATAAAATTCCTACAATATCTCCATCGTCATTATGAAGGGGAACCCGATTTACCTCAAAACATGCTGTGTTACCATCAAGGAGAACCAAAGATTCAAGTCTTTTTTCGCTTTTGTTAGTTTTCATTACCTTGTTTTCCCTTTCTTTAATTGTATTTAAATTTAGTTTTCCCCAAAGCAAATATTCATCAGATTTACCCAATACATGATTAGAATCTTCTAAATTATTTATCAAAGCATAATTTTGGTTACATCCAAGATAAACTAAATCCTTGTTTTTCCAATAAATAATTTGGGGGATATTATCAATAACCAAATCTAACATTTCACTTGATTTTTGAAACGAAATTTTTTCATCCTTAGTCTGGAGAAGCTTCCAAAATCGGATCTCTTGCAAATTTTCAGATAATTTTTTTAAGCTCTCCTCTTTTTTAACCCATTCTCTTTCAGATCGTTTAAATTGGGAAATATCGTAAGAAGTGATTAATATTTTTATCTCTTGTTTCTCGTTTGTAAAAGTTTTACCTTTAAATTCATAATACACATAATTTTTTTTCTGACGAACTCTTAAATGTTCAACAGCTTGTCCATTTTTAACTAATCTTTGCAGAAATCCATAACCAAGTTGTAGATCGTCCTGGTGTAATATAACAGTTATTTTATTTTTTAAACTGAGATAACCTAATTTTTTTATATGGGTTTTCTCATTAACAAATTCACATTCAAAATCTTCGTTTAAAACAAAAATTAACTCATCTAAATTTTCTGTAAGAACTTCTCCAATATTATACCCAAATTCAGAACTTGAAGCCATTTTTAGTAAAAACCTCTCAAACTTATTAGATTTTAAGATCCTAATTTATATTTTAGTAAAGATTTTTAATAATGTTATTCTTTCCTAAAAATTAGTATATAAAAATTATAAGGAGATGTACCTGATCTCTTATATAGTAATAAATAGTAAATAGTATAATGGTTGTAATTGAACCTTCATTTGAAATTGACGAGAAAGGACGAGTGATTTGTCAATCCCATTCAAAATACCCTCACTTTATTCAACCGGATAAGACTTTTTTAGAAGATACGTATATGGAAAAACAACTAACGTGTAAAACCTGCTCACATTACATAAACGATGATTGTTATTTTCCTAAATCTGAGATAGATAAAATTGAATTAGATCGATTAAACAGATCTCGCTTTCAGTGCAACCTTTGTGGAAATAAGATCGATAGAATGTTGACGATCGTGCAAAAGATTTATTTTGAAGTCAAATTTAATATGAACATGCCTTTAATATGCTGTAATTGCTACCAGAGCTTAGAAGAAAAAAAGTTTCCCGAATACTTTAGGAGAAGAATATGGGAATCTTTATCTTTCTACTTACCCAGTTTAATCTTGATCATTAATCCATTCCCTTTTAACATTATCGCTGCTTTCACCTATGTCTTATTTATATTCATATTAAAAATTATCATCAAGCTAAAATTTCATTACAGCCTTTTTTTAGTGGATTTATTAAAAGGAAAGAAATTCTACGATAAATATTTTCGAGATAAGTCTGATTTACCCTAAGTTCCCAGCCCATCCTCGCACTTTTTTTCGCATTATTTCTTGTTTTGTAGTAATAAAATCAAGTTCTCTTTTAGTTTTATTCTTCAAACTCACAATCTCGGGAATGAATTGATATTTTACGAAATAATCTTTGATTTCTTTTGAAATTAAATCGTCCGGAATTTTGCGTGGATTGTTATTAAAACTACTATAGAGAGATTCCCAAGATTCAAGAAAAGCGTCAATATTTTCTTTATGTTCAAAAATTGGCAAAGTACCTAAATTATTCGGAGATGTAATTGCGACATTTGCTCTACTAACAGTATGGCGATTTCCATTGAAAGACACTGCTATTCCATTTTCATCTTTCGATCTTTGGAGCATGTTTATATCAGTAATTGAATCCCCTAATACTATAATCTTTGCGATTGGAACCTGAGTTTGATTAGAAATGGTTTCAACTGCTTGTTCCTTTCTTTTTCCACCTCGCACTTGAATTTTATCCATAGTCTTGAAATAATCAGATTCTTCTTTTTTCCAGAAGAAATCATTTAAATCTTTAATAATTATATCTAAATTTTTATTGCTGTCTACAAATTTCTGGAAAATGCCCTTTACTAATATATCAACTTCATTCTTAATGTTATGAAAAGTTTCATTAGTATTTTTTATATTTAATTCTGTACAAAAAACATGATCTGCTGGAATTCTTAATGTTTTTGCGACATTATGTGCAAAATGAGTATAGCTTGTAGATATAATGTATATGTCCCAATTTTTATGGAGCGTTTTCATAAGATCTGTACACCCAGGTAACAATCCCAGATTGCGCTTTGCTAATATATTTAGTTCTTTTTCAGAATATGAAGCTATGTATAATGGTGCTACTAACCTCAACGTATCTCCGGGTTGGTAATTAGGTATGTTTAATTCTTCTTTTACTCCAGGAACCTCAATCAGATAATCATCGTACTCTGATAACATTTTGTAAAAATCTCCCATGTTAAATTTTTGTAAACCAAGTTTAGCTTTGTTACTTAATAATTTGCTTAATTCTGCAGCGAAATCAAGAATACTAATAGGGCCTTCTAGGTCCCAGCAGCAAACATTTTTTACTGTCAAATTCTAATGCCTAATATTTGTATATAGATTCATATGTAAGATTTTTGGCAGTTTATAATTTTAATTAGTATCTTATTAATTAGTTATTAGATTTTTAGGAAAAAGAAAAACGGGTTAGAATGAATAAGCTACACCGAAACCTTGAAGATATCTTGAAGTGACCTTTCTTTTCTTTCCTTCTCGATAATTTGACGCCAATTTGGTTTAATTTTATCAAACGCGTTTTCAGCGAGTTTAATTAATTTGTCGTCGGAGGAATTTAGAAAATAACTTATTGATTCTAACGCTCTTTTGTCTTTTATTCTAGTTAAACTTTCGATAATGAATATAACTCTTAGTTTATCTGATTCAATTTGCGGTTTTTTAATTTCTTCTTCTAATTTATTGATAATCCCTAAAGTAGCTCTTCCATCTTCTATTCTTCCTAATGCTTCTATTATTCTATTTATTACTATGGGATCGTCCTCAATTTTTAACGCACGACATAATAAGTTAACAGCTCGTCCATCTTGGAGAAAACCAAGTTGTCTTGCCGCTTCAGCCCGTTTATCTGAGTTTTTATCGTGAAATACTTGCCTTATTAATTCATTATAATTTATGTTTTTAGCTTGCCAATTCATAATCCATGTAGAATTAAATTCGAAATTATTATAATTTGATCTTTATAAAATATAATTCTACAAATATTTGATAATTATTTTAAAATTTGAGTCAATCGCTATTGTAAGAGGGAGTTCATGTGATCAATTCTTTTTTGTAGCAATTTTCGCGTTCCAATATCTTTTCTATAAAATAGTTTGCCACTGATGCATCCAACTCCTTGTTCAGCAACCTTTTCAGCACTTTCTAAATCGTTTGCAATCCCTATAATCCCCATGGCTCTTGATGATGTAGTGTAAACATTCCCACCTTCTCTGTAAACAGATGCGTAGTAATACTTTGCATTAATTTGTTTCAGTTTCTCCTTATTTATTATTACTAGTTCATTCTGTTGCGGTGATGTTGGGTACCCTTTGGGTGCTAAATATTTGCAAACAGTAGCTTTTTTTTCAAATTGGATATCGGTTTTTAAATTACCGTTAATAATTCCCATACAGATATCGATAAAATTAGTTTTTAGAAGGGGTAATATATTCATTGCTTCAGGATCTCCGAGCCTTGCGTTAAATTCTATTAATTTAATGCCTTTAGCAGTTTTGATATAACCCCCATATAGAAATCCTTTATATTCTACTCCTGTTTCTGCCTTAGTCGCCGCTACAGCTTTCTTCATATCTTCTATTGCTTCATTTACATCATCTTGTGATATAAAGGGCATAAGATGGTCTTCCATTGAATAGCTCCCCATACCTCCAGTGTTGGGTCCTGTATCGTCTTCATAAGCTCTCTTATGATCTTGAACAAGTGGAGTTGCGACTACATTTTTTCCGTCAACGAATGTTTGAAGAGTAAATTCTTCTCCATCGACTTTTTCCTCGAGGAGAAAGGAAGCCTTTTGATCAGCTAAAGCTTGACAGTAATCTAAAATATCTTGTTTAGAAAATAGATGATCTCCATAGACCTTTACACCTTTTCCCCCCGTCAGCCCATCTGGCTTAACCACAATATTTTCTTCCCCTAAATCCTTAATATAGCTCTCTACATTTTCCATAGAATTGAAGCTCATACTTCTTATATTCGATGTGATCTTATATTTTTCCAGGAGAGTTCTAGTAAAGATTTTTGACCCTTCTAGTTGAGCAGCTTCAATTCCGGGGCCTACGCAAGGTATTCCATTCTTTTCTAATGCATCAACGATTCCAATTACAAGTGGTGCTTCTGGGCCGATAATAGCAAAATCTATATCATTTTCTTTAGAAAAATCTATTATTTCTTTAAAATCTGTTTCAGAGTGAATTTTTATCTTTCCCTGGCTTAAATCTTCTAATCCTGCGTTTTTAGAACTCATAAAAGCGTATAAAGTGGCTCCATTCCTTACTAAGGTCTCCCCTATTACGTGTTCCCTAGCCCCGTGTCCAATTATAAGAGTTTTAACCGTCAAATTTTATACTATCCTTTATATGAATTTCTTATGAGTATTAAGATTACATAATTGAATTTAAATTGTTTTATAACTAATACAAAGTAATTATTAATCAAAGATTATTAAAAAAAAAATCTATTGGGCTGGCATCTCGCTTAAAAAATATAGATTTTTGTTATCAATCTACTTTTTGACCACACTTTGCACAGAATTTTGCTTCTTTAGATAAATCTCTTCCACAATTTTTACACTGCTTAGTAGTTTTATTATCTTGATTTTCACCTGCTTCTTCTTTGACTTCAGTTAAATTAGATCCACAATGTGGACAAAATTTAGCATCTTCGTCAATTTTTTCACTACAGAAAGGACAATTTACTTTGCTGATTGTTTTTTCAGCTTCAGGTTTAGATACTAAAGATATAGGTTTAGTGCCCTCTTTAACAACTCCAACTTGAAATGTAATTGGCAATTCGATATTATGTCCGCTCTTAGTAGTAAGCGCTGCTGTTAGAGTAAAAACCCCATTTTCTTTTGATAAAACTTTAAATATGCGTTCTTTGCTATTTCTTTTTGGTAATCCTCCGTAATTTTCTACTTTAACCAGCAATTTAACTTCTGGAGGACCTGATAATTTTACCTTCACTTGAGGGATATAGTTATCTGTGAGATTTTGAACTACGATATAAAAATCTTTACGCTTATTACGAGTGGTATGAATTGAGTCTACATTACCCTTTAAACTAAAATGAAAATCTGATGCTGACATTATACTTCTACAATTCCTTTTTGTATTTTTTCAGATAAATAAGAATTTTAAATCAGTAGCCAAATGCAAAAATCTTTACTATACATATCCAAAATAAATATCATAATATATATCATTAGTAGCCCAATTTTTTTTAGAAGAAGTGTCCTTTAAAAAATGTTCAAGCAAAAGCTTTTATCAATCTTTACGCCCCAAGTATTTTTTGCCTATAAACCTCTATAGTATCAGATATTTCGCTTAAACGTAGTGAAAATTCTTTAGGTTTCAATTTCTTTAATTTCTCAAAATTCTCAATAATCTCCTTAAACTCGCTAATCCATATTTTCATAAGTATCTCACTTTCTTTTCCATCAAGATGTTTAGCAATAGATTTATTAATAGCTGAATCAACTTTATCCATTAGCTTCTTCTCGTTAATCGTATAAGAGATTCTTAAGACGTCTTGTTGTGTTTTAAGCTTTTCCATATCTTCTTTCATCGTAGATTTATGTTTTAAAAGTTCATCGTTAAACCTATTAATCATGTCCATAATAATTTCTTCTTGTGTCCTAATAGTTTGCTCGATCCTTTCTTGGCTAGATAAGATATCACTTTTAATCAAAATAATTTCTTTTTTTACAAAGTCAACCTCAGTTTCAGTATTTTTTACTTGATCAATTAAATTTTGAAAATCTTTGAGCGTTATCTCTTCAATTTTATCTTTTTTGGGAATTGGCAACCACCCTTTATAGGTTCTTTTTTTATGGATTACGATTTTTGTTTGCTCGACTCTAATTCTAAAATCGAATCTAATTTTAACTCGAAGTCCTTTTTTAGATTTGACAGATCTTCCAAAGATTTATCAATATTACTAATAAGAGAATCGATAGGAGCTTTTTTTAAATCAGAAATTAGATCAGAAATAATTGATAAATTATTTTTAAAAGCATTTATTATGTTTTCTTTAATTAAGCTCTTGTCAACATCGAACTCTTGAGTTTTTGTGAGATCATTGATTTCTTTGAGAGGAATTACTTCGCTTTCAAGAGCTTTAACATTTTTTTTAATTATGGTTGGAGTTATTTTATTATGGAGGTTATTCGGATCAATTTCTTCTAAGTTTATAATTAAATGTTCTAAATCTTCCTCAGATTTGTCAATAAATTGTAAAAATCTCTTGGAAATACCGATGAATTGCTTTTCTCTACTCTCATTTTCTATTTTTTTTAAAAAATTAAAAACTACCAAAGAAAATGCCTCCGAGATATTATCTTGGATTTTAGCGGAGACGAAAATAATAGGAAACCCTTCGATTTGGTACTGGCGAATATTATTTAGAAGGATTTCTGAATCTTCTGGCTTGATTAAATCTGATTTGTTTCCTATTAAATAGGTAATACATTCTGGGGAATATTGAGCTAGATTTTTTATGTAAGTCTTTAAAATTTCTTGCAACGTTTCTTTAGGGTTATTCAAATCAAAAACTAAAAACGCAGAATCTAAATTGCTAAAAAATACGGGATTCAACGGATTAAAACTTCTTTGCCCCCCGATATCCCAAATATTTATTCTAATATGATTAGATGTTAATTTATACTCCTTTCTGGCAATATTACTGCCAATAGTTGGTATGTACATTGCAGGGAAATCTTTTCCTATAAAAGAATTCACAATTGATGTTTTTCCGACACCCCATTGTCCCAATATTGTGAGTTTAATATTGATTTCAGAGACCATCATGAGTAGTAATTAAAAAAATATTAACAATTTATTAAAGTATACTATAAGGTCTATATATAAATATGCTTTATCCATAATCAGAATCTATACCAAAGCATTTTTAAATAGCTTCTTCACCATGGGAATTATCTTCCTTTTTTACTGAGAAATTCTTAAAAGCAAATATAATTCTTTGGATTACTGTAATATTAGTCCCAACTGCTAGGAAAATCATTGTCCACCATATAGCAGTTGGAAACCATATAAGTAATATCGAGCCGATTAAAATAATTGGGACTCTATCTGTCCTTTCTAGTAATCCAACGCCGTACAAGTTTGGAATTCCCAAACTTTCGATTTTAGCTCTAGTGTATGAAGTAAGAAATGCGCCAGCAAGTGTTATCAAGCCTATATATATATCATTATATATATATCCCCCGAGGATAATCCCAAAAAAAATGAGATAATCTCCAATTCGGTCTAGTGTAGAATCTAAAAACGACCCCAGCGTTGTTGGTCCTTGAAGACGAGCTACAACTCCATCTAGTTGGTCGAAAAACTCTACTAAAGCTAAACAAATTATGATAAAACGTAAAGATTGGAATATAAAGCTAAAAAATGCTAGTAAAGCAAAAATTAATCCTAAAGCTGTAATAACGTTTGCGGGGACTTTTTTTATCTTCTTGCCTAAGGGAAGAAGTAGTTTTTCTGAGTACTTTTTGACTCCTAATAACATCTTGCTTTATTATATTAGATTTGATGGTTCTTATTTTTCTAAATATAAGGCATATAATAATTTAAAATTAATGAATCAACGGAAAAAAAAATTAGCGAAGCTATTACAATTTGTTTTATAAAGCGTTTTTAGTTACTGAAATGAAGGTGATTCATGCGTTACCTCCGTAATTTTGCGTCTAAATAGTTAATAAAATTTGACACCGTTTCTTTATTGACAATGAGATAATCCCCATCAATAACAAAGTTAAAAATCTCTGCCCATTTAAAGATCTCTTTATTAAAGTTTTTCCGTTCCATTCCAAGGACATCTTGCATTCTATCTAAATTTACTTTTGTTGATGTTTGCATTATTCTTTTAATTTCTTCCAGATTTCCAATAGTAAATTTTGTTTCTTCTTTCCTTAACTGGCGTCCTACTCCGTAAAATAGCATATACCCTCCAGTAACCACCAGAATTAATCCTACTATAGACCACCCAAACCTAAAACCAGGAAGTACAACTTCTAAGATATATGATGAGTAAGTGCCGTACATGAAAATATTAAGACTGTGAATTCCTACCATAAAAAATCTCCATTTATTCCTTAGCGCAGTATCCTCTAATTTCCTGTATATCATTGTTGATAAAAATATTGTAGGGATAGTTGAGCTAATGGAATGAACTACCATTAAGTAAATATAAATAGGTAAATGGTATATAGGAACCCAATTAGGACCCGATATATCTACTCCAGTTTCCTCACCAAACATAAAACCAATCATAGATAATAAAACAATAGAATAAGAAACAAAAATTATAGTTTGCTTTTTTCCTGTAATGATTTTTTCTGATTTTAGTAAGATCAGTTGAAAGATTACAAGAAAAATCGGTCCTAAGAGAAGGCAATAATTTGTTATAAAATTAAGAATTTCTATTATTATTACTAAGTCATCGCTTCTCATTGGAGTATAAATAAAATTAAAAAATAAACCGAGTGAAACCAATATGTAGAATCCTGAAAAAACTTTATTTAACCGCTTTTTATCTCGCTTAAGAATTATAATAGAAAGAGATACAAAAAATAAAAAAACTAAACCTTGTACAAGATAAACCTGAAGAATCCGAATTATATCATATTGAAATACAGCCAAGATTTCAACTTCCAAATAATTTAATTTATGTATAAGAAATAGAATAAACACTTATTTAAAATTTACTAAATAAAATTTGGATTTGATGTATTAAAGACTCTCTATTTAACTAATATAAAAAAATAAAGAAAAAAAAATTAGATTCCATAAATAGGATAAAACTTCTTTTCCAGGTATTCTATAAAATAGTCTGGATTTAAGTCCTCTCCAGTTACTCTTTTAATTAAGTCTTTAGCTCGATAGATTCTACCATATTGGTGGATATTTTTTCTTAAAAATGCCAATAAGTTAGAAAAATTACCTTTTTCATATTCTTCTGGCAACGTAGGATGTTGCTTAAGCGCAGTTTTATAAAATTGGGCGCCATATAGGTTTCCTAGAAAATACGTTGGAAAATACCCAAAACCTCCTCCAGACCAGTGAACATCTTGTAAAACGCCATCAGAATTAGTAGGAGGCGTAATTCCCAGTAATTCTTCCATTTTTTCGTTCCACAAATCTGGTAGCTCGCTAACTTGAACTTTTCCTTCAATAATTTCTCTTTCAAGTTCAAATCTAAGAATTATATGCATACCATAAGTAACTTCATCAGCCTCTACACGAATTAATGAGGGTTGCACTGTGTTAATACTGCGATAAAAGTCCTCTACACTTTTACCCCGTAAATTATTTGGAAATTTCTTTTCAAGTTTGGGATACCAATATTTCCAAAATTCCATACTCCGACCAACCATATTTTCCCACATCCGACTTTGACTTTCGTGGATTCCCATCGAAAATCCACTTGCTAAAACTGTATCGTGAATCTGCTCCATTAATCCCATTTCATATAAAGCATGTCCACATTCGTGAATCGAACCAAAAATACATGTTGAGAAGAATTTCTCGTCAATTCGAGTTGTAAATCTCGTATCCGAAGATGATAATGATGTTGTAAATGGATGGACAGATCTATCTTGACGTCCTTTATTAAGATCGTAATTCAAACCCTTTACGACTTCAATACTAAAATCCCATTGCTTATCCTCATCCCATTTTTGTGTAAGTATTGAAAAATCAGGTTTATCGCTTGAGTTATCCAATTTTTTAATAATGCGATTAAGGATTTGCTTTGATTTGTTGAAAATATTAGCAATCCAATCATATGTTGCTCCAGGTTCGTAGAGATCGATGAGTGTTGAGTAAGGATCAGGATGTGTATCTAATTTCTCTGCAACCTGAATTTGGAGCCCTATCATTTTCTCTAGAAGAGGTTGAAAAATAGAAAAATCATTTTTCTTCCTTGCCTCTACCCATTTTACGTAACCAAGGGAAGCGGTCTTTGAAACTTCTTCGACTAACTCGGTTGGTAATTTAACCTCTTGTTCGTAATCCCTTTTTGCTTCGCGTAAAGTGGCAGCATCAATTAAATTTAAATCCATCAGCTTTTCAGCTTCTTTTATCATATTACCTATTCTGTCGGATATTAATCTTTCGTGAACAATTTTACTCATGAGCGCGTTCTGTTCAGCTCTCCCTCCAAAGGACCCTTTAGGTAAATTAACTTGCTCATCCCACCCTAACAAAGAACGAATATGATTGAGACGAGTTATTTCACTAAATTCTTTTTTAAGTTCTTCTATAGCGTTCATATTTCTATACTCTTGATTTTTAATCTCTTATAATATATATATGCGACTTTAATTTAGGCAGATAAAAAAATTTTGCTTTTATTTTATCTAAGAAAAACTAATCTATATAAAATTCAAAAAAGGAATAGAATTTTTATGAGAGATCGTGCTTAACAAATACATCTGCTGCTAAATCTAAGTCTTCAATAGTGAGAGGCCTTGCTATAGTTGATTGGAGTTCAGCTAATAATTGCTCACATAAGTTTAAGGATAACGAACTACCTCGCTTTTCTATCATTTGCTGGAGGATACCCGGAAATTCTTCGTCTTCCTTCTCAATAACTTCTAATGTTGGACGTTTTTCTTCAGGAATGACTTTATTTATATCAAGTGTAATATCTTCTTTATCTATTTCTTCCCCATCCGAAGAATCAGTTTCTGTAAATAACATTAAATCTTCTGTTTTTTGTTTGATTTTTGCAGAGGTTTTTGGTATTTCAATAGGGGGAGCTTGTACAGATGTTTTACTTGTGGGTAAGGGCTGTACTTGAATTCTTCGAGTAAATTGTCTTCGCCCCGGTATTTCAAATTTCTTTTTTGCTTCAATTCCTTTTCTAATTTTAGCTTGTTCGTCGACTTTTCCCTGTAAACTCCCTAATTTGTTCTTGAGAGTAGTCACATAAGTAAAGTCTTGATACTCGTTAGATATTTTTATTAATTCCTTATATTTTGCGATAGCGAGTATAGAATTTCCTTCGCTTTCTACTTTCTTAGCTTCGTTAAACAATTCTGTGAAATTATGAGGGAGTAATTTTTTAAGATTTAGTACTTGAGAAATTAAGTTACTAATCCTTTCTTTCGCGCCCGCTTCATTCAAAGATATTTCTTCAAAATCTGCTATATTTAACTCGTTTTTAATTATTCTAATATCTTCTGTTCTAACCAAATCACGCTTATTACCAATAATTAAAAGTTTTGAAAACCTACTTTCTTGTTTTTGTAAATCTAAGAAATGATTAATAACCCGTAAATGATAATTCGATAAATCGAAAAGCAAAATTACCAAATCGGAACCTTGGATAAATTTCGACCACAAAAGAGAAGCATTATCCTTTAATTCAAAATCCCATAAATCAAATTTTAAGTTATCTACAGAATAAATAGAGGCTTTGGCGAAATTCATGATCGGTCGCGCTCCATTCCCCTTAAACATGTTAAATAGCATAGTTTTTCCGGAATTATGTGGTCCAACTATAGCGATCTTAGAGTGCAAATCATATTGCTTTTCTCTTAAAAAATCTACAAACTCTCGTTTAAGGTTAGTTGAGGTATTAATTTCGCTCGGATTTAGAAATAATTCATTGAACTTTTTAATTGTGTTATCGATTATTGGCCCAACATAATCAAGTCTGTCAACTAAATCGGTAATAAATAAAAACAAAACATTCTCCTCTGATCTATGAAAGATTTGAAAGTACTCTGATACAGGTCTATGGAAGGTTTTGCCTACCATCGGTATTTCTATATAGGATTGAATAATCTTAATAACATTGTTCAATTCATCGTCTCCAAGTGCAAGTGCATAAGTATGGTTATAAATACAATCACTCTTATGAAATATATGAATTTGGCGAAGCATTTTCTTTAGATTCTTATTTTTTCATGGAATCTTTTTATTAGCTTTAATTATATATATTTAAATTCATATTAATATAGTTTACAATTTTCTTTAAGACTATTTGAAACACAATAGAAAAGTTTAGAATCTGTGTTTAATATTATGTAAATTGTAAGTTTCGATAAATTTAGTTGAAAAAGCT
>Ga0255055_10000647_pt1 | contig 26433 bp, 26 predicted proteins | sample JV7_2_27_MG_FD_188633 | JGI IMG/M metagenome (GOLD analysis project Ga0255055, IMG submission 188633) | Seawater microbial communities from Jervis Inlet, British Columbia, Canada - JV7_2_27 | ecosystem: Environmental > Aquatic > Marine > Inlet | place: Canada: British Columbia | collected...
GAGGAGTTCCCAGCTTCCCGCCGGTGGACTTTGCTGACTCATGGACGGTGACTTCAAGTGATCTGCAGAAGCTCATCAATCATGTAGCGTTTGCCGCGTCGACCGAAGAGAGCCGTCCCATTCTCAATGGAGTGCTGTGGGAACTGCGTGCTGACCATATGAGGATGGTGGCTACCAATGGGCATCGGCTTGCTCGGATGGATGTGCCTATATCGAGTGGTAGTGCATCCTCCGATCTGATCGTGCCCCCCAAGGCACTGGAGCAAGTGAGGCGTTTGTTCGGTCCTTCCGACGAGATCGAGATTGCGAGGAGTGATAATCACCTCGGCTTTAGATGTAGTTCAACGGTGGTGTTCACCCGACTGATCGAGGGACCGTACCCGAACTACGAGCAGGTGATACCAAAAGAGAATGACAAAGAGGCGACCATAGACAAGCATGCCCTCACGTCGGCATTACGGCGTGTAGGTGTTGTAGCTAGTGACCAGACACACAGGGTGCGTTTAGGGTTCGCGCCTGGCACCCTGGCTTTCTCGGTTAGCACACCCGACTTGGGGGAGGCACAAGACGAGATTGCGATCTCGTACGGTGGTGAGGAATTGGAGATTGGCTTCAACGCCAATTACCTGCTCGACATTCTCAAGTACATGCCGACTGACGAAGTCTGCCTGACCTTCAAGGCGCCGGAAAGAGCGGCAACAATAGAGCCGGCAGAGTGGGACGACCCGGCCACTTATCTCTGTCTGGTAATGCCGCTGAGGTTGATAGACTAAGGGACCCAAGTCACTCTGCAGCAATGGGTTGAGGCGCCGGTGCGTTTACCTGCGTATCGGCGTCTGCCTGTTGGAGGCGACACCAGTAAGACTACCGACATCCAGGCCCGACGAGGAGCCACTCGAGAAAGTGCCGCCAAATACCAGACGGCGGTTTCCACCGATCGCCAATCCGAGGAAGAACCGATCCATGACGAAGTCACTCCCGAAATTGATAGCTGTGATCGCCGCAAACGGGATGGGCTTCGGTGTGGTTATGCGAGCACCGGCTCGGTAAGACATATCGACCCCCCCGGTACCGCTAATGCGGTTCTGGGCCAACAACTCCCCAGTGAGCTGCAGAGCGTTTTCCGGAGCCGACCACGCGAGACCAAGTACACCCGTCGCTGGCAACTTGACGTCACGCACCCACGGCTGGCCGATGTTACGGAACACCAGACTCGTGCTGACCGATGGCAGCAAATGGTATATCACGCCAGCGCCGAAACCGCGGTCGTTCACATCACTCCAGTAGAGGCCAAGGTCGATTCCGGCGGCACCCCCCCGGAAGGGCCTTGCTAGACCGATGCGGAGTTGCTGATTGGCGGGGCCACCGGACAACCGGTCCCGTTGGTAGCCGAAAGAGACGCCGCGGGTGTTGAAACCGGCTGTCCACTGGCTTACTCGGACATTCCCGGTGTCGGGCAGGCTCAAAACGACTTCGGCCAAGATTGATGCCTCGCGCGCGATGGCGAGTCCCGCAGGGTTGACCCACAATGCCCGCGCATCGTTGACCAGAGGTGTAAAGAGGTAGCCCTGAGATCGGGGTGGGAACGCCTGGGCGGCAGCATCAGTGACGGCCAATGCTGCTGAAACGGCTACGAGGAGTAGGGTCTTTCGCAAGCTACCGGCTGATGGTTAGTGTGTCTGCCCGCGTTTGGTGAACCGGTATCACGATACCGGCTTCGGTCAAGTGAGCTTCCGCCTCCGCCGTGTCGGCCGCTACGAACCCCAGGAATCTACCATCGGCGCCGAGATACTGGCGCGAATGGCGACGGCCCTGACCCTCTAACGTGAAGGCTTGGCCGGCCTGCACACCGGCTCCGCTGAAAGTGTACTCAGCTACGGTGACGAGGAGCAACGCTGTTTGGCCACCGTAATGGGTCCACTCGGTGGCTTCATGCTGGCGAATGGTGTGAACGGTGTTTTCAACCCCACCTAGGGTGGCAGAGGTCTCGAGTGTGTCAGTCCAGATTACTCCAAGCTCGATGCCGTCATCGGGAATCACAGGAAAGAATCGCGCGAGCAGCCGACTGGAAACCTCGGCGGCCAGGCTACCGCCTCCTTCGCCCCCGCTGAAACCGCTCAGCGCTCCACTGTGAGACAACATGCCGTTGTACGTGACTCCGCGGGCCGAGTCGGCTTGCATCCCGATCGCGCCGGCCCGGGATGCAACCACATGTGTGATGGAATCGATCGCCAGAGTGGCGTGGAGCACGGAATCCGATTGGACCACGTCAGCGGTCACGTAATATTGCATCCCGACCTCAGTCACATCGGATTGGTCGTTGAAGGTCTGCTCAATGCGAGAGTGGGTGACGCCATGGTAGCTGGCACCGAACGGCTGATATTTCGTTCTTGTGTCCGGAGCCGGTTCCTCGGATTTCTGGGTGCCTCCGCATGCGCCGGCTACCAACCACACGATTGCGGCAACGAGATGGCGCCGGCAGTGTTTGCATGGCACTGCGGTGCTCATGGGCCCGATCCCGTTCTCTCCAGCAGTTCCTCCTTAGTGCGCCCGAACACCGCCACCAGGTCACCAGCATCGGAAGACACCTGCAGCAGTCGCCATCCCTTCCTCCGCATGTCGCTGCGCCAGCGAATGAGTTTCTCCCACTCGTGTGGAGTAGTGCGGAAGACTCTCAGTTCGGCGACCCGTTCCCAATCAACCGGGTACGGTCGTGACGCTCGCTTTCGGGGGCTCACTTCAGTTCCGTGCACTCACTGGTCAGGGACGGGGAACATAACGATTCACATAGACTTAGAGCCAGGGGTGGAGGTGGTGGAGCCGTAAGCCGAGTCCTGTTCGGACGCGTGAGCGCCCGGGCGGTCATCTATCTGGGATAGCGGTCACCCGCTACCTCGAGCGGCCTACCCGCAGCTCTGACGGTTCGGGCCGAACCTCGCTGCCTATTTGGCCTTGCTCCAACTGGGGGTTGCCGTGCCACGCCTGTTACCAGCCGTGCGGTGGGCTCTTACCCCACCATTTCACCCTTACCCACGTGGGTGGGCGGTTTGTTTTCTGTGGCCCTTTCCGTCGCCTCTCGACGCCCAGGTATTACCTGGCAGTTCGCCCTGTGGAGCTCGGACTTTCCTCGACCCGCCCGCAGGCGAGCCGCGACCGCCCCGCTCTACCACCTCCCCAAGGACAAAGATACCGCAGCGATTCTCGTGGGAGAAGCGACACCAACGCCGGAAGGGTTGAACCCCGGCACGTGGGGTTGAACCCCGGTTGATACACAGATCGTATGATGGTGCTGCCTCAACGACCGGGGGAGTAGATGGCCAGCGGAGTCCGTGTAGCGACTGTCATTGAACCAGGCATACGCCCGCGTCTGGATGCGGCGGCCCAAGGATGCTTCACGGCCTATCACGCGGAGACCGTCGGCGAGGCAATTCGCGCGGTTCGTGAACGCTCGATCCAGGCCGTCTTCGTGTCACCCAGCTGTGTGGATGCGGCAGAGTTGCCGCGCGTGGCGTCCTTGGTGGACAGCTTCCCCGGAGTGCCCACCGTCGCCTTGGTGTCGCGTCACGATCCGCTATCAAGCGAGCGACTGCTCGATCTGGGTGCATACGGTGTCCGGAGAATGGTCGATCTGAGCGAGCGACATGGTTGGAACTTCCTGCGGGAACTCGTGGCGCATCCGACTTCACCGACGGCCGCACGCATCTTTCGCGGACTCAACCCGCAGCTCGAACGCGCCACACAGGATTGCCGCACAGTCTTCGACGCCATCGTGCGAATGGCGCCAGTAGTGACTTCCGTACTGGCATTGACCGAGCACTTTGCCGTGGTCCCCAGCACTTTCATGTCGCGGTTCTTCAGGGAAGGCCTGCCCTCACCCAAGAGATACCTGGTCGCGATACGTATTCTCTATTCTGCTGCGTTGTTCGAGGCGCCGGGGCTATCAGTAGCCGACGTCGCCTACCGAATGCAGTATTCGTCGCCTCAAAGCTTCGGCCGCCATTTGCGCTCGGTAATGGGAACCACCGCAGGCGAATTCCGGTCACGTTACCCGTTCGAAGTAGCTCTCGACGACTTTGTCCGGCGGCTGATCGCACCCTTCCGCGAAGTGTTTCGCACTTTTCATCCGCTCGACCCAGGGGTGGGTTATCTCGGGCAGACCTGGTGAGGAAACATGGGAGTCGAGCGGTCAGTCGCCGGTGTGTGTAGTCTCCCGGACCCGGGCGGTCGTCGCCCTGAGTTGCTGAGTCAGCTGAGTCAGCTTCTGCCCTGCGTCGCTCAGATCCTCCAACGCATCAGTCTGCCTGCGGACCGCACCTTCGATTTCCTCGACTCCACGGGCCCAATGGTCCTGTTGCGTGCTCAGCGCGGATATGCTGTCGTGCAGGGAAGTAATCCGAGCTACCTGCGACTTGGAGAGACTCACGGTTTCGCTTGCAAGTTTCAGCGCCGATGATAGACCGGGGCCCAGCCCATCGAGAGTACCCCGAGCCTCACCAGCGGCGTGGGCGACCTGGCGAATCCGTTGCTCGCCACTGGAAATCGCGGCCGCCACGCTCTCAATTCCTTCGCGCAGTTCTGCGACCACGTCTGAGACGTCGCGCGCCGACCGACCGGCTTCGCCGGCGAGCGTTCTCACCTGTTCAGCGACCACCGCAAAGCCATGACCGTGTTCGGCCGCTCGGGCCGCCTCAATAGCAGCGTTGAGCGCCAGGATATGTGTCTGGCGGGCGATCTTGCTGATGGTTAGTGCAAACTCACCGATGCGCTTAGAGCTACCGCTGAGATGTGACACGGCGGCGGCTGTTCCCCGCACGTCATCACTGAATGCGAGTAGCTCCTCGCTTGCTTGCGACACCTGCTCAGAGCCTTTGCTTGCAGCCCCGGTCAGCGCACTTCCGTCAGCCAAGACCCGCTCGGCCCGAGCCGCCATGGCATCTGCTGTTCTTGCGAGGTCACTCGCATTGGAGAGATCTTCCTCCACGCTCGCCGCCTGCCTCCCCATGTCCTCGATGGTCTGGGCAACCGTTCCAGTGATTGCCCGACTCGACTGGACCAGGCTCCGCGTCGAACGTCCCAACTGTGCCGCTGCGTTTGCAACCTGATCGGCCTCTGAGAGTAAGGCTGTGGCAGCTTCAGCGACGTGATCGAGCACGCGGTTGACGGACTGGCCAATCATCCCCAAATCATCGGCCTGGTCTTCCGGAACCCGCTCGTCCAACGAACCGGCCTCGACCAGGCCTAGTATTGAGCGCGTTACCCCCAATCGACCGAGCAAGGTCCCCCAAGTGTTGCCGAGTCCCAACGTGACCAACGTGAGTAGGACCGCTTCCACAAACGGGGACACGTTTTGCAGCACAGCGCTGAACGACAGCTCCTCGAACACGACCTCATGCAGTGAAGCCGCCGCCAGGTAGCAGATCCCGGTACCCAGCGCCAGCAACCCCCAGAGCGCGGGACCATAGAGGTGGGAATAGGGGATAGCAGTCACGAGGAACACAAGGATCAAACCACCGGGCCCGTAGAGGAACACCAGCAGACCAGATATGGTGAGGTCGAGGCCGGCAGAGAGATGCAGCAGCCAACCACCACGCAATCCGAGTCGCGGCAATCTCCCCAGTATGTAGTTGATCGTCCCGAAGACACTGAGACCTGAGAAAAGGGTCAATAGGGAGATCGAAACTGTGCCGGCGGCACTGCCCACCACCAGCACGAGCCCTCCAACGGCGAGCAACACCCAGCGACGCACCGCAGAGCGCTTGAGCGCCAGAAGGTCAGAATGCTGTGGCTCTTCCGCCATCAGCGGCCTCCGGCGTCTATCCCGAGTTGGGTCAATGTTACCAGTGTCAGCATCGGGTAGCCGGCCTGCGCGACGGCGACACGCCCCCCCTCTTCACGATCCACAACCGCCAGCACACCGACTATCTCGCCACCAGCAGCAGTCACCACATCTATCGCCTGGAGGGCTGACCCACCGGTTGTCACGACATCCTCCACGACCACGACACGGGCCCCGGGACGAAAGCAGCCCTCGATTCGCTGTCCCTTCCCGTGGTCCTTGGGTTCCTTTCGGACGGTGAACGCGTCCAGTTCGGGCGGCTCGCTCGAGCTGGCTCGGGCTATTGCGTAGGCCACTGGGTCCGCCCCCAAGGTTAATCCGCCGACTATCTGAGCGTCCCACCCAGCCTGTCGGATCTCTGACAGCCCAAGCCGGCCGATCAAGCGCTGTCCGGCGGCAGACATGGTGGTTCGTCGGGCATCGATGTAGTAGGAGGACTGGCGACCTGAAGCGAGGGTGAACGATCCCAACTCCAGAGATCGTTGCTCGAGTAAGGCGACTAACTGTGCGTGGCTATGTCGTTGGGACTTATCCAACCTAAACCGTGCCTAGTGGTAGTAGTAGTACGTGCTACTTCGCAGCGTCTTTGCCTTTCACTAGGGACTTGATGGCGCCGAACAGGCCTCGTCCTTTCTGGGGCGTCGGCTCGTCCACGGCGTTGACTCCGCGAGCTACGTGTTCGGCGAACTCCTGTACCCTGGTGTGACGATCCTCCGGCTGACGCTCCAGACCCTTCATGATCGCCATCTGGAGTTCTGCCGGGAACTCGAGGTCTCCGACCGCTTCGTTCAGAGGGATCGGAGGCTGAGTCAACAGCTGGTGGAAGACCTCCCGCGGCGAACGACCTGGATGTGGCTGTACACCGGTTAGCAGGAAGTAGGTGATCTTGGCCAAGCTGAAGGTATCGGCCTTCTCGCCAACCAGCTCTCCGGACAAGGCCTCCGGCGCCACATACTGCAGTGTGCCCACGAAGAACCCCGTGCGGGTCAGCCGGTCAGAAGATGCTTCCTGGGCGTCCCGGGCAATGCCGAAGTCGAGTAGCTTCGCCGTTCGTGTCGAGGGGTTGTACACGACGTTTTCCGGCTTGAGGTCGCGGTGGATTATTCCGACCGTGTGGGCGGCACCCAGTCCGTTGGCCAATTGGGTCACGATGTGGGAGACCAACGATGGAGCCAACGGGCCCGAACGGCGGACAAACTCCGACAGCGGTTCTCCGTCTACCCACTCGAGAGCCAAGTAGTCGATCCCGTCTTCCTCGCCGAAGTCATAGGTACGCACAACCGCGGAGTGCTGGACCTTGGCACCGTATCCGGCTTCCCGCAAGAATCGCTTCACTGCTATGGGGTCGCTGCGGGTGCGCTGCTTGAGGATTTTTACAGCACAGCGTCCGTGTTCAGGGTGCTCGGCCTGATACACCGTTGCAGTCCCGCCTTCACCCACGCGGGACTTGAGCTTATAGCCAGCAATCTTGCGGCCCGTGAAGTCTTCGTTTGGCATTTGAGTGGCCGAATGTAATAGCCATACTTGAATGCGGGCAAGTCGCACACTAAGTATCCCCTCGTACCTCAATGCCAGCCCGGGTCTCCACGCCAATCACTTTCGCGCTCATTTGTGCGATGACACAGCACTGGAGTGTTCCCCGGTTTGTCGTATGTCTCAGTCTATGAAGGAGCAAAGCGAGACCACGTGGCCGCTGAGCCGGTGGTAGTCGTTAATCCGCGAGCTTATGCCGCATACGGGTTGGACACGCTGACCATCTACCCCGAGGGATATGGGATGGAATCGGGTGCGGCTACCACCATTCGAGTCATCGACGCCTCGGGCGGACTCCTGTGGCAGGATACAGCTGGGCTGTCTGGCGGTACCTCAGGCCTAGCTGCCGCATTCGTTGAGATTCCCACCAGGCAGTTGATGGTGGGGGAGGTGACGTCGGAGGCTCGATTGACGGGTCGTACTCCGCCGGTGCGGTCCAAAGTGTTGGTGGGCCTCTCCCCGGAATGGCCGGTCGTGGTTTTTGCGGTTGTTGTGTCGTGGTTGGGGTATTTCGGGACAGAGCGTTCGCGTGAAGCCTTGGAACAAGCCACCCCGCAGGAGCGCTACCACCGGTGGAGAGAGTTCTGGAGCGAGACGGATCCCGATCTGGCCACCACGGGGAACGAGGCTCTGTACCAATATCTGAACGATGTCGCAGCAGCCAACTCGAGGTTCCCCGAAGCGTGCACACCCGGTTGGCTCACCGAGAGGGGCAAGGTCTACCTGACTATGGGTCAGCCAGACGAGATCCGCGAGTTACGAGGCGACCCAACGGACGGCGGACAGAGTTTGATCCGGGGGCAGTACCGCGAGGATAATCTCACCCTGTACTTCGTCACTGACGGTGGATTCGGGTATCAACTGACTCCGACATCTCGGTTGGAGTATGCGGAGGCCCTGGAGCGCAAGAGGGAGGCTGAAGGTGGTTAGGAGAGCCGGACTCGCAGCCGCTATGGCTCTGCTGTTGACCGGAGGTGGGCGGCCGATGTTGGGTCAAGGCATTCACAGCCTGACCGCAGATTCGGCTCGCTGGCATGAGGTAGAGCGACTGCGGACGGATCTCGAAGGTGACTCGGCAGGTCCAGCAGCGGTCCTCCGTTTGGCTGTTCTCGAGCTGGCGATTGGTCGGCCTGAAAAGGCGCGCGAGCTTCTGAGTCGCGATTCCGCGACATCGCTCTGGCCCGTCGAAATCCTCGCGCCACTGATAGGTGACGCGGAGTACCAAATGGGTCAGTTCGAGGCGGCCGCAGGTCTATTCGACCAGGCCGCGGCTCTCCTCGAGGGTGAACCACGGGGAATCATGCTGGCCCGAGCGGCCGATGCTCATGATCGATCTGGGCGTCCTGAAGCAGCCGTGGAGCGATATGGGTTGGCCGCCGCCGAATTGCCGGAGTTGAGAGGCTGGCTCGCTGTACGGGAAGCCCGGCTCACGTACGATACGGCGAGAGCCATGGAGTTACTGGCACTGGCGCCAGCTGCTGTCGCCCACCTCAGCCTTCCCGTGCGGGCCGAAATCAAGCTGGCGGTGGCCGATACCGTTGGCGCGGTAGATGCATATATCGAATCAGGGGTAGTCGCGCGTGCGGCGACGCTCGCTCTTGCCGTTGGGGACAGTGCGCGTGCCCGGCAGTTGGCCTATCAGGCGCTCGGCGATTCAGATACTGCGGTGGTTCGGGCTGCGGTCGAGTTGATTTCAGGGTCGCTAGGACCTCGAACCTCTGGGGAGTTCCAAGCGCTTGCGGGCGCATACCGTCGCATGGGTTCTCCAGCGCAGGCGGTGGAGGCGGCCGCCCGGGCAGTGGCGGCTGACTCTACGGCTGTCGATGCTCTCGTATACTGGGCGGATCTGCTGGAGATAGCGGGATCTCGATCGGAGGCCCTCGATGTGTATCGCCGGGCCGCGTCATTCGAGGGCAAGGCGGCCCAGAGCGCGGCGTTCAAGCACGGTCGCCTGTTTGTGAGGATGAGGCGAGCTGCAGAGGCTAGGAGCGCGCTCACCGCATTCGCCGACAGCTTTCCGCAAAATCCCAATGCTCCGGTTGCGCTTTTCCTGGTGGCTGATGGATATGCCAGAGCAAGACAGACCGGTGCGGCGGATTCGGTCCGTAGGATCATTTCGCAACGTTGGCCAAGAAGCTCATACGCGTCGCGTGCCCGGTCCAGCCTTGCCTCAAACGCCCTCACCAGGAGCGACACGGCCCAGACTATCGAGTGGTACAGTACCGAGGTTGAGCTTGGTGGAACTCAGCGATTTGCTGCGCAATACAGCGTAGCGTCGCTGACCTCTGACTCCTTGGAGCGTCGTGGCATACTCGCAGTGCTCGCCCGAGCCGACTCGGTGGGGTACTACGGCACCATTGCGAGACAGGAAGCCGGCTTGCCTCCGCTCAACATCGCGGCCCAGACGGCTGTTTCTGAGCGCCCCAATTCCTCTCCGGAGCTGCTGACGCTCGATCTCTTGAGAGACGCGCACTACCAGGAAGAAGTGACCGCCCTGGTCGACCACATCATGTCCGAGCAAACCCGCCCACCCGCTGAGTTTCTCGACTTCGCCGAAGGGCTCATCGAACGCGGCTTCATGGCCGAGGGTATCCGGCTTGGCTGGCGCGCCACACGGGCCTACACCTTGAATCACCCGCGCGTGTTGCGGGTGATTTTCCCATGGCCGCTTAGGGAGATGATTGAGGAGGAGGCGAGAGAGCACGGACTCGATCCATATTTACTGGTTGCTCTCATTCGGCAGGAGTCGAGTTTCCGCGCCTCGGTAGTATCACGCGCCGGCGCGTACGGGCTGATGCAGCTCATGCCTCCCACTGCAAGACAGCTAGCGCAACGGCTGGGCATGGAGTGGGACCAGCGTCTTCTGGTGGTGGCCGATGCAAACCTTCACCTCGGTGCAGTCCACCTTGCAAACCTCCTCGAGCGCTACGATGGTAGGGTGGAGCCGGCACTGGCCGCCTACAACGCCGGTGCAACTCCGGTGAGACGCTGGCTGCGGTACCCCAATTCCGGCGATCCAGTGCAGTTTGTGGCGCAGGTCCCGTATCCGGAAACCCAGGGGTATTTGCGCACTGTGATTCGCAATCGCGCCTTGTACCGGGCGCTCTACCCTCCCTCTGCAACACAGGCCAGCGGGACACCGTGAAAGGGCCGGCGCTTCGACGCCTTCTCCACGCGGGTTCGGCTGCGGTACTGCTGATTCCACTATTGGACGATTGGGGCCAATTGCGCTCGGTCCTGGTGGCAGTGGCGGTGGTCGCCGTCATCGGGGACGTTGCGCGCATCAAACTACCCAAGCTGAGCCGCCGGCTCGCGACATGGGTGCCGGTATTCAGGTCAGGAGAGACGGGGCGATTGTGTGGTGCCACGTGGCTCAGCTTGGGCTACGCGCTTGCGGCCTGGTTCCCGCCGATAGCCCCCGCCGCCGGGATCCTGGTGAGCGCACTCGCCGATCCGGCCGCTTCGTTGGTGGGTGGGTGGACGTCCCCCTCCGTAGGCAAGACAGTCAGCGGGAGTGTGGCGGCGCTCGTCACTGCGCTGGTCGTTCTGGCCACACTCGGTCTGCCGTGGCCGGCAGTTGTCTCTGGTGCGGCTGTGGGAGCACTGCTGGAACGGTGGCCCGGACTATGCAGCGACAACTTGGTGGTCGCACCAGGAGTGGCCTGCGTTGTCTGGCTGTTAACTTGACATTCAGGCGCCCATGGGCGCAACATTTTATGGTGGGTCTGCTGAGTGACCCGCACTCGATAGACACAACCCATAGTCTTTGCAGGAGTGATGTAATGCCACACGGTAAGGTGAAGTGGTTCAACGATGCAAAAGGTTACGGTTTCATCGAGCAAGAAGAGGGAGGTGACGACGTATTCGTACACTTCTCGGCCATTCAAGCTGAGGGATTCCGAACCCTTCGCGAAGGTCAAGAAGTCGAATTCGAGCTGAAGACAGGCGACAAAGGACTGAACGCTCAGAATGTTCTTAGGGTTTGAGTCTCTGGCCACTACAATACAAGCCCCGCCCTACCGAAAGGCGGGGCTTTTCGTTTGTGCTATCTTCAACATCCTGGCATGTCAACTCCAAAGCGATCCGAGTTCTTTCTGGTAGACGGCTACGCGCTGATCTACAGGGCGTTCTTTGCCATGATCAGCCGGCCTCTCAGGACCAGTCGTGGGGAGAACACCTCGGCTGTGTGGGGTGTGGCCAACTTCCTCCATCGGCTCGTTGAACAACACCGACCCGAATATGTCGCCTGGGTGCATGATGCAGGCTCCTCGTTCCGGACCGACACGTATCCCGAATACAAGGCCACCCGCGAAAAACTGGACGATGAGTTGCAGGAGGACTTCGACCGATCGATCGAACGGATAGAGGAGCTATTGGATGGTTTCGGGATTCCGTTGATTGCGGTGGACGGGTATGAAGCCGATGACGTCATAGGCACGCTCGCATCCCAGGCAGCACAGCAGGACCTCCGGACTGTGATCGTGTCCGGTGATAAGGACTTCTACCAACTGATCTCTGAGCACGTGGTTGTGTTGAATCCGGGTCGTGGTGGTACGGCGCCGGTCGCTGAAACCCTGTCCGATCTCTCGAACGCTCACGAGCGATTGGGCATCCCTCCTGAGCACGTGGTTGATTACTTGGCTCTCGTGGGTGACTCATCGGACAATGTTCCTGGAGTCAAGGGCATCGGTGACAAGACGGCGCGCGCATTGATTGAGTCCTACGGTGATCTGGAGTCGATACTAACGCACGCGGCGGAGGTGAAGGGAAAGCGTGCCCGTGAAGGTCTGCTGAGCCAGGCTGAGGAAGCTCGGCTGAGCAAGCAGCTGGTCATGATACAACTCGACGTTCCAGTTGCCCTCGATCTGGCAGCATTGCGCGTAGAGAAACCCGATTCCGACGCTCTTGCCAGGCTGTACACCGAACTCGAGTTCACCTCGCTGCTCTCCAAGCTCGATCGCACGCCGACCGCAACCAGCGAAACTACGAAGCATGTGGTCGTGGACGATCCGGCGAGCCTCGCCGCTGTGGTAGCTGCCGCCAGAAGTGAATCGGCGTTTGCGCTCGACGTGGTTTCAGAACAGGGGATTCTGAAGAGAGTTCTCGTGGGTGTGTCGATCGCCCTGCCAGATGGTCGCGCATGGTACATGCCACTCGATCACCGTACGCCTGACGGTGAACTGATGACCGCAAGGACGCCTCGCAACCTCCCGCCGATTTCGGATGCGCGCATAAGCTCGTTACGGCAACTGTTGCAGGATTCCTGCGTGAGCAAATCAGGGCATGATCTCAAGCGTGCTTGGCTAGCACTGCGAGCCGCGGGTGTGGAGTTGGGTGGTGCAATGTACGACTCGATGCTCGTGAGCTTCGTACTTGATCCTGGCCGCAGATCGCACGCCATCGACGTGCTTTCGTTGGACCATCTCAATGTTGGACTCAGGAGCGAACAGGAACTCACGGGTAAGGGGAAATCGAGGCGATCGATCTGCGAGATAGCCGTCGGAGACGTGGCAGCTTTCTCATGCTCGAATGCTCGAGCAGTGTTACAGCTGCGAGACCATTTCGCTCCGCGAATAGACGCTGCCGTAGCTCGACCGTTGTTGGAAGAGATTGAGGTCCCGCTGGTCGGCGTGCTAGTAGACATGGAGTGGTGTGGGATCGCCATTGATACTGATCGGCTGCGGGATTTGTCACGTCGTTTCAACGCCGAGTTGAAAGAGATAGAGCAGGCGGTGTTCGCAGCCGCTGGTGCCGATTTCAACCTCAACAGCACTCCGCAATTGCGCCAAATTCTGTTCGACAAACTGCAGTTGCCTGCTTTGAAGCGCACCAAGACAGGGCCGTCGACAGATGCGGCAGTTCTGGCACAACTGGCCGAGATGGGGTTCGAGGTTCCCAGGTTGTTGCTCGATTACCGTGAGTTGACCAAGCTCAAATCGACGTACGCGGACGTGCTCCCCGCAAGGGTGAATCGCGACACCGGGCGCATCCATACGAGCTTCAACCAAACCGGTGCGGCTACGGGGAGATTATCCTCTTCCGACCCGAATCTGCAGAACATCCCTGTTAGAACGGCAAGAGGTGAACTCATCCGTCAGTGTTTCGTGCCGCGGGGTGGATGCAGCTTCATTGTGGCAGACTATTCGCAAATCGAGCTGCGCGTGCTCGCCCATCTGTCGCAGGATCAGGCATTCATCGAAGCGTTTCAGCAAGGTGGTGACATCCATATCCAGACTGCCGCGCTCATCTTCGAGGTGGCGTTGCATGACGTGACGTCCGAAATGCGGGCCAGAGCCAAGACAATCAACTTCGCCACTATTTACGGTCAAGGTCCGTTTTCGTTGGCGCGGCAGCTGGATATCTCCCAGGAGGAGGCGAAGGACTTCATTCGACTCTACTTTGCACGATTCGCTGGTGTGCGCCGTTTTCTGGACGACACTGTGGAGAACGCCAAGAAAATCGGCTACGTAGAGACCCTGTTCGGTCGCCGTCGCTACATACCGGAGCTGAAGGATCCCAACTACAACATCCGCACGTTTGGAGCGCGCACAGCAATGAACTCGCCGATGCAAGGCTCTGCTGCAGATCTGATAAAGATCGCCATGGTCAACGTGGCTGCAGTGCTGAAAGAGTCCGGCATGAACACTGCAATGCTGCTCCAAGTACATGATGAACTCGTGCTCGAGTCACCCGATTCCGAAATCGAAGATGCCTGTGGGGTGGTGCGGCGTGAAATGGAGGGCGCCGCTCAACTCAGCGTGCCGCTCGTGGTGGACATTGGTGTCGGACCCAACTGGCTCCATGCAAAGGCCTAGGCGGTTGTCCCGGCCAAAGGTCAATGGCATTTTCCAAGTGTGAGTCTCGCACGGAGAGCGCCTTGAATCGTCGCGGTTTCACAATCATAGAACTATTGATGGTGTTCATCATACTCGGGTTGCTCGCGGCCATCACACTGCCGCGGTTGCAGGGATACCGCAAACGTGCCATGGTGGCCACGATGAGGAGCGACCTCCGGACGTTGGGGCTACACGAGGAGTCCAGTTACTACGATCGCGCTACTTACACCGACGACGTGGCCGTATTGCAGGCGGGTGGGTTCTTCCTGAGTCCCAGTGTCACCGTCGTTTTGAATGAGGCGACCTTTCTCGGCTGGTCTGCGACAGCTATCCACGACCGGACCCCAACTCGATGCTACATCTTCATCGGTAACGCCGCACCCGTTGGGACTGCTGTAATTGAAGGAAGCGTTGAGTGCAGTTGAGCATAGAATGGCGTGAATTCGAGCGACGGCGTGAAGGGATGGTACACGCCATGAACGGTGGACTTTGGCTCCACCGTTTCGTGTTGTGGGAAGAAGACATGGCCCACCTGGTTTCGTCAAACCGCGATTTGCTCGTCGAGGCTGGCAGGCTGCTAGGAATGAGCGAGCGGTGGTTACAGTACAAACCATTGAAACACCCGGTACGCGACCGGCGAATGGATGCCTGGCATTGGGATCTGAGGGGATCGTATTTGGAATTGGGCCTGCGGTTCGCCGCGCCTAAGGCTCCAGCCGCACCTCACCGCTAGGTCTGGTATCACCACTAGCCGGCTGGATGAGCGCACCCGGCCACCAGTTCCACCTGCCCCCGATGTGCATGATTGCCGGTGCCAGCACCATGCGAATCAACGTCGCATCTAGCACCACTGCTATGGCCAATCCAAAGCCCATCATCTGCGCAGCCAGGACGCGTGAAAAACTGAAAACCCCAAATACGATGACCATGATTGCGGCTGCGCTCGTAATCACCGACGCCGTTGCGGTGAGTCCCTCAATCGTCGCCTGGTCGTTGCGACCAGATCGATCGTAAGCTTCCTTGATACGAGCCAACAGGAATACACCGTAGTCCATGCTCAAGCCAAACACGACCGCAAAAACGAGCACCGGGACCACCACGTAGACAGCCTCGGTTGGCCCGTCCAAACCGAACAGACCGGCACCGACCCCCTGCTGGAACACCAACACCGTCATCCCGAATGCACCTAGGACCGAGAAGCAGTTCATGATCACCGCTTTGATCGGGACCAACACCGACTTGAAAGCGATACCCAGCATAACCACGGTGGTCAGAAGAACCAGGCCGATCACGAGAGGGAACTGACCCAACAGGTCGTCCTGTAGGTCTACGCTGGCGGCCGCAAAACCGCCAACAAGGACCTCAGCGGAATCGAGACCTGGGGTCTCCGATCGGATCGTGCGGATGCGGCGCACGACGTCCATCGAACTCGCAAACGACGTTGTGTCCGAGAGGATAACGTCAAGGAGTGTCGTACGGTTATCGTCTGAGAGGTATGCCGAGAAGAACTCAGGGGCTCGTGCACGAGCAGACTCGATGTTGCCGTAGAACATGGTATAGGCCAGCGTGGACATCCCCGGCTGGAAATCGACTACGCTGCGTATCTGTGCAACCCTGGCATCGGCCCGGATCGAGTCGGACAGCCGCATCAAGGGCCGCAGATAGCTGGAGCCAACCACTCTTTCACCTTCAGGCACCCGTACGATGATCCGCACCGGCTGGAGTGAGCCGCCCGCTCCCATCTCTTGCAGTGCTTCGAGGCCGTTGGTTGACTCCGTGTTGGCGGGGAACCAGCCTGACCGCGGTAGTCCGATCTTGATGTGCAGCAACGGCCATGTGATCAAGGCGACTGCGAGCCCGCCCATGATTATGGCTCGCCAGGGGTGATAGACCAGCGATCTCGCCCATCGTTCCCAGCTGGTTGGGGCATGATACCAAGCCAATCTGCGCGCCAACTTTCGCGGAATGTCGACGGCCCTTCCCATGTACGACAATGCCGCCGGCAGGGCCGTTACAGCGAGCAGCACAGCTGCCGTAACTACGAACAGACCACCTATTCCTACCGACCGCGTTTCGGTGATGGGTGTCACCAAGAGCGCGGCGAATCCCACTGCCACTGTCAGTCCGCTGGTGACTACCGCCCGCCCTGCTGTCTTTATACTCCGTGCCGCCGCGTCTCGCTTGCCACGACCTCGATTCAGCTCCTCTCTGAAACGCGTGACGATGAGAAGGGAGTAGTCGATCCCGACTGCCAGCCCGACCATGGATATGATCGTGAGTACGAAGACCGACATCGGGTAGAACAGAGAGACGATTTGGACCAGTGCCAGACTGTATACGATCGCCAGAATCCCAACCGCCAATGGCAATACCGCGGCAACCAGCGCACCGAACGCGAGAATCAACACCACCGCCGAAAACGGCAACGCTTTCCGTTCGCTTGATCTCGTGTCCTCCTTACTGACCGTGCGCACATCGTAGTCCAACGCGGGTCGGCCGGTCACTAGGACTTCGTAGTCGTCACTCCACGGTAGTCGGTTGGCAGCGGTGTGCACCTTGTCGCGAAACTCGGGGACGTAGTTGGTAGGGCTCACCTCGCTGTGTGGCTCCACCGTTGCGAGGACGAAAGTCATCGTCCGGTCGTCGCTTATCAGAGTGGAGTCCTGCACCGTGAGATAAGAAATCACACGCGTTATGTATGGCAACTCAAACGCAGCGTTGCTGATAACCTCTACAAGCTCGCGCGTGGGTGCGCTATCGATCGGCAGTGGGCCCGATACTGTTATCGCAAAGAAATCGCCGACCGGTTGAGGAAACGCGTCGCGGATCAGCTCAGACACGGTTCCCGACTCAGACCGATTCAGCCGTTTTCCCTCGACCGAGAGAGAGTCCTGCATCCGTGACGCGCGAGGAAACGCAACCACGGCGGCAAGGGCCCAAAACACCAGGATCAGTGCCCGGTATTTGACTATTAGGCCGGCGGGTGGCGTGATCATGCCGATTCTTCCTCAGCGTCTTGCTCGATCCCGCCCATGAGACAGTCTGATTGCAGCTTCAGAATCACGTTATCATAACTAGCGAATGTTACTGTGTTTCAACGGGTTAGGAATGATAGGTGTAGCAAGCCTCGGGCGCCAGCCACCCGTGATTGGCATCCTGGACACGGGATCCGGCATATTGAACTCATGAGACCGTCACTCGTGGGAGCCTTGGTTGTTGTGACGTTGCTAATGGCGTTCGGCCTCAGTCGTCGAGGCAGCCAGTCCAGTTCCGAGGCAGGCCGATCGCAACAACCGTCCGCCCAGAGCGGCTCCAGCGGCTCCAGCAATGTCGCCAGCGTCCGGGCCTCACGTGAAAGCATTCGCCGCCGGATAGCCGAGTCCGATACCTACTTGGGGTTTGCACTTTCCGAAGGTGATTCGATCCTCAGGCGCTGGCGCAACCGTTCCACCGAACCACTGACCGTTTTTCTCTCCGTGGGGACCGTGCCAGGTTACTCGGAAGACCTGCGCGGCGCCGTGAGAGAAGCGTTCACGCGGTGGGAACGGGTAGGGGCGATTCCCGTGGTGTTCCAATTCGTGCGTGACTCCGCACAGGCCGAGGTTTTCGTGAATTGGATTGAATCGTTTCCCATCCGGCGCACCGGTCAGGCCGATGTGGTGTGGGATCCGGACGGTTGGCTGGTGCGGGGTCTGCTGACCATCGCGACTCATGTGAGTGACGGGCGCTCGGTGTCCCGTGACGCGGCGTACACCGTTGCGCTTCACGAAATAGGGCATCTACTTGGCCTGGGCCACTCGGATGATCCTGATGATCTCATGTACCCGGCCACTTCGGTTCACGACCTCACCCCCCGCGACCGCCGCTCCGCACGGTTGCTCTATGCGCTACCTCCAGGATCTGTTCGGGATCCCTAGACTAGCGTCCCTCAGGTCGGGGTAGTGGGGTCGAGTTGGTATCCACGGCCTGCGCGATCAGGTAGCCGTACTCTGCGTAGCGCGCAACACCAGTGAACGGGAAATCCTCAGTCCAGTGATCGCCCGGCTGGTGGTAGTAATCCCATCTCTTGCGTAGGACAGCCGTGCTGTCTGCCGAAAGCCCCTCGAACGGATCCGGTCCGGGGATAATGAAGACCGCTGGTACCCCCTCTCGCACAAACGGGTAATAGTCAGAGTTTGCACGAGGGGGTGAGGTTGTGATGCTCCACCCACGTTCGGCGGCCGCTGCAATTGCCAGTTCACCCAGCCCAGTTGAATCCACGCCGGCCAGGCGCCAGCTGACCTGTAGTCCCGGTGGGGCACCCGCGTCGATGTTGATCACCGCCTCCGTTCGATCCAATGGCCAAACGGGATCGTGGACATAATAGTCTGCGCCCAGCAACCCGCGCTCTTCGCCCACGAGGAACACGAACAGGACGGAATGTCTGAACTGGCGGTTGGGATCGGTCGTCACGGCTTTCGCGATGGCCAGGAGCATTGCGACACCGGCGGCGTTGTCTGAGAAGCCGTTGTAGATGGTGTCTCCCGAGGCATCCGGTTCACCGACGCCGAGGTGATCGTAATGGGCTGTGAACACGATCGCGGTGTCGCGGGCTTGTGGGTCGTGGCCTGGTGAGACACATGCCACATTGGAGGCATCGAATGCCCTGCGATCTAGCTGTATCTCAAACGAGATCTCCCGGCCCAGTGGTGCCGGCTCCATCGACCCACCCCGAGCGAGGGCCGTTCTGCTCACCAGCTCATAGGAGAGTCGGGGGCTTGCCAGGACGGACGGGAGAGCGGGCAGAAACGAGGACCGCACGGTTGAATCGCTGTGGTACAAGCGGGTCTTTCCCCTGCTGCGTCTGTAAAGGTCGAACGTCCCCGTGTCACCCAGGAGATGCACGATGCCGACTGCTCCCATCTTCTTCAAAGCTTCGGCCGCGGTGGCGGATGCTCGTGCACCCGCAACCACCGCTACCGCCCCATCCAAGTCGAGGGCACTCAGCGATTCTACTCGGAGTTCACCTGCGGGTCCTACGTAAACAGCGGGTCCTGAGAAGTCGACCAGGGTACTACGGGTCCCTACGTCAGGAGTGAAATCGTTGGGGTAGCCGAAATCGGTTTCCCGCATGTTCTGACGCACCCGCAGGACCGTTTCGCTGCTCACCGTGGACTCCTCGAGTCCCACCGTCTGCAGATAGTCAGCCGCGCCGGGCAGAAGCCCCAGCGCGCGACACTGACCGGCAATGTATAGCGCTGCCAGCTCGGCTCCCACGGTGCCTGTCGCTCTGCCCTGCAACAGGTCGTGCGCCAAGAAATAGGTGTGGGCCTTGAGTGCCAGCGTGTCCATCTGTACTTGGGCCACCGCCGGTCCCGTAGGTGCTGCCCAGGCGGTTGCCGCCAACAAGAGCCACTCATGCCGTCGCATTGGACTCCTCTTTATCCGAGTGTGTTTGGTTGTCTCGTGTAGGTGCACTAGAATAATGGCATCGGAGAGCCAATGTCGTTCATCCTTGCGTTCTTGTTCGTGTTCCAGGCCGGCGCCCTGGCCGGTATCGACGATGCCGTGGCCGATGGGATCCGCGTCGGGGCGTTCCCCGGCGCTGTGGTCGTGGTCGGTACGAGAGACACCGTGTTGTTGGCCAGGGGTTATGGACACTTCACCTACTCGACCGACAGCCGCGTGCCAAGCGCTGACAGCACGATCTATGACCTCGCGTCGCTGACCAAAGTAGTCGCAACAACGGCCTCGGTCATGAGACTGGTCGAGGCGGGGCAGCTCGATTTGGATGTGCCGGTGCAGCGCTACCTGCCCGATTTCGTCGGGGAGGGGAAGGGGCAGGTTACGGTGCGCCAGCTGCTCGAACACCGATCAGGCCTGAGAGCTTTTCTACCCCTCAACGACCGGGCCGCCACCGCGGAAGAAGCGCGGCATCTGGTGGTAACCGAAGCACTCCGCTGGGCACCAGGTTCACGCATGGAGTACAGTGATCTCAATGCCATGCTGCTGGGTTGGGTAGTGGAGAGCGCGTCCGGCTTGTCGCTCGACGCGTATGCAGCCAGAGAGGTCTTTGAACCGCTCGGAATGACTCAATCCAGATTCCGACCGCCGCGTGGGTTGAGGGCGCGGATTGCACCGGTTGGTCTGTGGCGGGGCTACGTGATCGCGGGTGAGCTACACGACCAAAACGCTGTGCGCCTCGGTGGTGTGTCGGGGCACGCGGGTCTCTACAGCACAGGAATGGACCTGGCACGATACGCTCAGATGTATTTGAACCAAGGTCGGGACGCGAACGGAGTGCAGCTGTTCCGTCCACAGACGGTACAGATGTTCACTCAGCGCGGGTACCGACATCGGTCGCTCGGCTGGGAAATGAACGACACGACCGAGGAAGGGCACACTGGTCGGCTGCTATCAGACAGCGCGTTTGGGCACGGGGGATACACGGGCACCTCGATCTGGATCGATCCCAGTCGCGATCTATTCGTGATCGTTCTGACGAACCGAGTCTATGCTCCCAGGACGCGGCGCTCCATCAGTACGCTGCGAGCAATCAGAGGTAGGATCGCCGATGCCGCCGTGGCATTGAGGGCCGAGGAGTGTTCCTCGGTGGTTATCGGAGCCAAGATCCGGAAGCGATGCTGAGCGAAGGCGTTGTTGGCAGATCGTCAGGGGCCCGCAACAGACCGACTCTCATATTCGACTCCGATTGCGGCTTCTGCCGGCGGTGGGTCGGGCGAGTGGTATCTTGGGATCGTCGCAAGAGGCTGTGCTACCTGCCACTTCAGGATGCCAAGGCCGCCGAGCTATCCGGTAGGAAGCGCGAGGAACTCGCCATGGCCGTGCATCTAGTTCGGCCCGATGGCGCCGTCTTTGCCGGAGCAGCCGCGGTTCGCGAGACGTTCGCTTACCTGCCGGGTGGTTCGATTCCCAGGGCCGTCATGAGCCTGCCGGGGATCATGCCCGTGGCCGCGAAGGTGTACGCCTGGGTTGCGCGCACCCACGGGCCGGTGGGAAGCAGGAGTGGAGACGCTTTGCGTTAGGACGGGCAGGGCCAGGCCTCATCCCGGTACGCGCGCGGTTACTTTGATGGGGTGGCAGCCAAGGAGGACCAGATGGCAGTAGATGCAGACACAGTCCGCGATGCGTTGCGAACGGTCGTTGATCCCGAACTGGGCTTCAATATCGTCGACCTCGGTCTCGTGTATACTATCGACGTAAACGGTGGGGATGTCCTGGTCGAGATGACGCTCACGTCACCCGGATGTCCGGCCGCCGGCCAACTGGTTGGACAAGCTGACGCTGCGGTTCGCGATTTGGAGGGAGTGGACAAGGTGTCAGTGGAGCTGGTGTGGGAGCCGTATTGGTCACCCGAGCGGGTGGACCCCAAGCTGCGTGCGTATCTAGGCTTCTGAGTTTGCGCCCTGCATAGCCGCGACAATCTCCTGCTTACCCAGCACCTCTGCCTGCCATTTACGGAGCTCCTTCACCTTGGAGAGCTGCTTCTCGGTGGTCGGAGTGGCACGAGCGACTGCCTGCAGGGTTCCGTTGGGACACAGCATTCCCGATTCCATCCCGACATCTTTGGCCCTGCGGTTGCGCAGGTTCTTCAGTAGCTCGAGCCTCTTGTCATAGGCGTGGTCGTGTTCTGGGCGAGCCCGTCGCTTCACGACCGGCAGCTCCGCTTGGGGTACTGCTATCCCCTGCTTCACCACTTGTACCAGGTTCGCCCCGTATCGGGCTACGGCGGAGGCGGGAACTCCGGGAACAGCCTTGAGACGACTCAGACTTCGAGGCGCCGCTCTGGCAATTGCAAGCAGTGCCGCGTTTCCCAATACCCTGAACGGAGCTCTATCCAGATCCTTGGCGGCCGCCTCCCGCCACTCGAACACGTTTCGCAAAACGGCGAGCGATCTCCTCGGCAGGGCCTTGGCGCCCTTCACGCGCAGATATGCCTCAGCGTTCTTTACCGGCTGCTTCCACCTGATTCCTTCCAGGAGGCGGAACTCCTCGTGTGCCCACTCGAGACGTCCTTCCCGCTCTAGCTGGCTTTCGAGTCGATCGCGCAACGATGGCAAGTAACGGGCGTCGGCCGCTGCGTACTCGATCATTTCGGGTGTCAGTGGCCGGCGCGACCAATCCGCGCGCTGGAGCTTCTTGTTGAGGGTGACGCCGAAGTGCTTTTCCAGCAGTGCGCCCAATCCCACCGCTGGCTCCCCGGCGAGTTGTGCTGCGACTCTGGTGTCGAAAAGTGAGCGCGCAGTAAACCCGTAGTCGCGGTTCAGGATTCGGAGATCGTAGTCCGCGTCGTGTAGCACGATCTCGATGGTGGGCTCCTTGAGGAGTTGACCGAGCGAACTCAGGTCGTCGACGGCTAGAGGATCGACTAGAACTGTCTCGACGTCCGATCCAAGCTGGATCAGATAGACCCGATCTACGTAGCGGTGAAACGAGGCTGCTTCGGTGTCCAGCGCGATGCGCTTTTGTTGGGCAAGCCGGTCCACCAGCCGTTTCAGGGCGTCTGCATCAGCGATTAGCTGAGGTGAGCTAGTTGGCGGTCTCTTTCCCACGGGCAATGGTGAAACATCGCCAGTGAAGGCGATATCTAAAAGCCGTCATCATGGACCGGCTGACCACAGCGAGCGCGTTGTCTACCCGATCGTTTTCCCACACAGCGACCCCACTTTGGAACAAACGCCGGTTAATCTGTTGTCAAGGAATGACTTACGACGTCGAATCCGAAGGTCGGTGTCGCATCAGTAATGCTACGGTGATGCTATGCCGACTTGAGTGTATGCTCGCTCGAGATGCCGAGGCCACGGTGCCATCCGGGCCCGAGCTTGTTCTATTCGGACAGGAGCTGAAACCTCCACGCTTGTCATGCGGTAGGCATTAGTAGCGGGTCGCGATTAAGAGAACAGGAGATTGTCATGCGAACGACAGCCGTGGTGTTGGCAGCGGGGCTCGTCGCCCTTGCTGCAACCATACACGCCCAACCGGCAACTGACTCGGCCGCCATTACGGCTACCGCGTTGGATTACATCGAGGGCTGGTACGCCGGTGATGCTGACAGGATGGAGCGGGCGCTGCATCCGGACCTTGCCAAGCGGATCGTCCGCACAGGCCAAGACGGTTCCAGCTCACTGAGCCACATGACCGCCGAGCAGTTGGTAGAGGCCACCAAAGGTGGATACGGCAAGCAGACACCTAAGGACGAGCAACAGAGGGATCTGACGATCCTCGACGTCTACGCAGGCGCCGCTGTTGTGAAGATTGTGGCCCGGGATTGGATCGACTACCTGCAGCTAGGCAAGTTCGATGGCCGTTGGGTGATCATCAACGTGCTTTGGGAGCTGAAACCGCAGCAGTGATCCCGGGGGGGCCCTACGGCCCCCTGCGCGCATGCGGCTCTCCGTACTGCCCGTTCTTGGTGTGCTGCTTGTTCCACTCCTGGCGCTGACAAAAAGCATCGAGCCCCGATGGTTGGTCCACGATGAGGACCCCGTCTAGGTGATCGATCTCGTGCTGCAGTAACGCGGCCATGGCGCCCTCGGCCTCGATCTTCTGGCGTTGGCCCAGGAGATCCTGGAACCCGACCTGGATGTTGTGTGCCCTCTGGACTCGGACCAGTAGGTCGGGTATGGAGAAGCAGTCGTCCCAAACCAAGAAGTCATCGGTCCCGATGTCGAGGACCTGCGGGTTGATGAGATAGAGCGGCTCGTCGGTCTCGATGTAGATGAGACGCATGGGGGCACCGATCTGGGGTGCTGCGAGTCCGCTGCCGAAGCCGTGCCGCGTCTTGAGGTCGCGCAGCGTTTCCCGCAAATCGTCGGCCACGAGCCTCACGGCTGGCGATCGTGGTCGCTTGATCGGCTCGCACTCACTGCGCAGGACTGGATCGCCCAATAGGCGAACTGGACGGATAGCCATTATTGCTCCCTCCCTGAACCGGGGCCACCAATGTAAGATCTTGAGATGATTACGGCCACAATTCTCGCCGCGGGCACTTCGTCGCGCATGGGCTTCCCGAAGGCTCTCCTCAAGTTTCACAACAGGACGTTTCTGCAAACTATTCTGGATGCAACGGAGGCACTTGGCGTTCAGCGGTTGGTAGTGGTTGGCGCTGCCTCTGATAACATCTTGTCCGATCACGACTTGCACGATGTGAAGGTGATTCACAACGACGACATGGATGCTGGGCCGATCGGGTCGATCAGGGCGTCCGTGAGAGAGATTTGGGGTCACCCCGTCGAGGGCCTGCTAGTCTGGCCGGTGGATTTTCCCCACGTCGCGATGGAGACCGCGCGAGTCTTGATCGACGGATTCAAGCTGGGCAAGGCTGACATCGTAGTGCCGCAATACGAGGAGCGCCGGGGCCACCCCGTGATCTTCGGGCGACCGGTGTTCGCAGAGCTGCTAGCTGTCCCTGATGACGAAGGGGCCAGGGGGGTCGTGCGAGCCCGGCCTGACCGGGTGCTGCAGGTCCCGGTCGATGATTCAGCGGTAGTCGACCAACTCAATACTCCGGAAGCCTACCAGGACCTGTTGCGACGGGAAGATCGATTCAGACGCAGCGAGTGAGTTGGCTACATCCCGACAATACGCAACCGCACCACGTATTGCACGTCGTACTCACCGCGCGCCACGCCGTACACTCTGTCTCCCCGGAATAACCTTGGAGCTACCCGTGGTGGCATGGTGACGACCCCGAGGAACTTCCCATCTGTGTCGAACACGTCCCACTCAGGGGCACCCGACGCCTCTAAAGGGTTATAGCCCTCCAACTCCTCGTCGCTCAGCTCAGAAGCCGGTTGTGAGTGTTGCACCCAGATCGTACCTGCTGGGCCAGTCTGGGCAGTGGCGAAGGCGGGAATGAATTCTCCAAAGTGAACGAAGGATCGGAGCTGCGTTAGTGCGCTTGGTGGCACTCCGGCATCCACCCAAGCTTCCTCCAAGAACTCCATGATGAGACGCTTGTCCCGCTCGCCGACGGGTACCTGCTCAAACGGCATCTCGATAATCCGCTCCAGCTCTCCGGCTGCGGAGTACACCCAAATGCGATAGTTGTCGTTCACTCCATAGAGAACCTTCATGTCATCGGCCAGATGCCACACGGGCTCTGGGGAGTAGAGGTTTATTTCGGGGTTACTGCCGCCGAGGTTCAGCGTTTTGCCAGAGGGAAACTTCAAGACGGTGTCGATTGCAGAGCCTTTGGTGTCGTACAATACGATCGCGTCCGTTGTGTCTCGCGTGGAAGCTGCAGCGGCCACGGTCGGCCGGGGCAGGTTCAGTGGGCGAACCTGGCACGCCACTATTCCAGCTGACGTACCCTTCCATACAGTGGGGAGACCCTTCTGTATATCTAGAGGGAAGCTCCCAGCGTCGGAACCACCCGGAGAGAAAAGGTTGACGCGTCGATTGACCACGTCCGGCACGAATAGCGTATCACCTGGTCCGGTCAAGACGAAGATCACACCAGCACCGAGTTCACCGGGTCCAGCCCCGGGCCCACCGAAGGTGTTCACATATTGGCCTTCCGATGAGAAAGCTCTCACGTGTTGGCCCTGTTGGTCGAGAACATAGATGGTTCTATCGGATCCGGCGGTAATCCAGCCGATCCGCCCGAACTGATAATTCGGATCGCCCTCTGCTACTCCGATCCTCAATTCTTCCTCCACGCGCCATTGAGTTGAGGAATTCCAGCTGCCCTGATCGGTGTTCGATACGATCGTTATGCCAGCACTGTCTCTCACCGTGCCCTTCCACTGCGCGGTGGCCCCATGGTTAACCACGGCACTCAGCAGGACCGCTAGCGCTAGACAAATCGTGTTGCGAAGTTCCATTTTACTTACACCTCGATTTGATCAGTTTGTGCTGCGTCTGGAATCTCCAGTTCTCCGAGCAACCTCTCCATACTTCTGCGGTATTCATTGAACGCAGCACGTCCCTGTTCAGTGAGTCGGAGCATCGTGTGTGGTTTCTTGCCGATGAACTTCTTTGCGATGTCGACATACCCGGCGGTTTCTAACTTGCTCATGTGTGACGACAGGTTACCCAACGTCAAACCCGTCTGCCGTACAAGGAAGAGGAAGTCGGCACCATCCACGACGTACAGATACGTCATGATCATCAATCTCGCCGGTTCGTGAATCAGCCGGTCGATGTTGACCAGCGACTCGATTCCTCCCATGTCATCAGTCATCCGTTGCTTCCCAACTCCGCTTCGGTCGGTAGCCGATACCGCCG
>Ga0255055_10000648_pt1 | contig 26427 bp, 24 predicted proteins | sample JV7_2_27_MG_FD_188633 | JGI IMG/M metagenome (GOLD analysis project Ga0255055, IMG submission 188633) | Seawater microbial communities from Jervis Inlet, British Columbia, Canada - JV7_2_27 | ecosystem: Environmental > Aquatic > Marine > Inlet | place: Canada: British Columbia | collected...
GCGAAGGCAAAGGTTGCATAGGGCACACCCTGCCCCGTCTTCGCATCCAGCGGCACGGTTTCGGGATCAAAAAACCCATTCCAGGTCAGCGGAAGGCCCTTTTCGCGGATACGCCGGGCCAGCCATGAAAATCCGATCTTTTTATCGGGGTTGTCTAACACTTTGACAAATCCAGAATCCAGCTGCAAGGATGTTTTGGGTGATTTAAGTTTGTTGACAGCCTCGCTCAGCAGAACATCGGCAAGCTTTTCAGCGGCATCTTTGACCGCATTCCCGGAAATATAAGTCTGGCGACTGGCGGATGTGGCGCCGGCGCTGGTGGTACACTTGGTGTCGGCAACAACCAGCCGGATGGAATCGGGAGCCAATCCCAGTACCTCGGCGGCAATCTGAGCAAGGACGGTGGTGGACCCCTGACCGATATCCGCACAACCCGTAAACAGCGTAACGCTCCCATTCCGATCCATGGTGATTCTGGCAGTCGACGGATTTTGCACGCCGGTATTGCCGATGCCGTACCACATGCATCCGATGCCCACGCCTCTTTTTTTATAAGGATCGATGGACGCAGGTTGCCATCTGGATTTGGCCTGCTCATAATGCGGTTCAATGGCATCCAGGCATTCACCAATACCCACACTGGCTGACAATTCCTGGCCGGTTCCTGTTTTGGAACCCGGCTTTAAAGCATTAATCCGCCGTATTTCCAAAGGATCCAGGCCGAATTTCTGTGCCAGAAGATCCATCTGGGATTCGTGGGCAAGGGCTATCTGCGGGGTACCGAAACCCCGCATGGCCCCGGCAAAAGGATTATTCGTGTAAACGCAGCGGCTTTCAACCGCCACGCTTTCAATTTCATAGGGACCCGTAGCATGTACCGCCGACCGTGACGCCACTGCAATACCATAGGATGCGTAAGCGCCGGTATCACAGGTAATGGTGGCGCTCATCGCCAGAAGCTTGCCCTGGCTGTCAGCTCCTGTTTTAAGTGTCATTTCAAGCGGATGACGTTTAGCCGTGGCCTGGTAAGTTTCTTCCCGGCTGTATACCATTCGTACCGGTCTTTTCAGATGATAAAGGGCCAGACCGATAAAACCCTGCATATTTAAATCCAGTTTCGATCCGAACCCTCCGCCGGTAGCGGCCTGAATGATTCGCACCTGCTCATCTGCAAGCCCCAGCAGACCGACCACTTCTTTATGGTCGTAATGGGGATTTTGGGTGGAAGCGAATATTACCAGCGTATCGTCATAGTCCACATACCCCGCACCGGCATCCGGTTCCAGATAACTGTGCTCAATACGGGTGGTGCGATACGTCTTTTCAACGATTGCCTTGCAATTCGTGAATGCCTCGTCTACATTTCCTTTTTTTATCGTGAGCGTATAAAGCAAATTTCCTTTTTCGTGGATCTTTGGGGCTCCAGATGCCAAGGCCTCTTTAGGGCTAAATACCGCAGGCATCTCTTCATAGGTTACCTCAATGGCCTTCAGTGCGCTCTCTGCAGCCGCTTGGGTTTCAGCCGCAATGAGGGCAACCGGTTCGCCGACACTGCGTACTTTGCCGGTGGCTAACAAAGGTTGATCTTTGTTGATGATACCGGTTAAATTTTCACCGGGAATATCTTCGGAAGTAAACACACCAACAACGCCTCTGATCTTAAGCGCCTTTTCATAATCAATTCGTTTAATATAAGCATGGGCCTGGGTGCTCCTCAAGACCCTCAGGATAAGCGCGTTGTCGAGCTCCAGATCCGCGCTGAAAATCGGCTCTCCGCGCAATCGCTTTTCCAAACCGATTTTCGGAATATTTTGTCCTATGGTTTTGTATTCTGCTTTCATAAACTTTGACCCAGAAGAGCCCGCATCAAAAAAAGCAAACATTCCATTTTTGTGATAATTACTGAATCAATGGGCTCATCATCCGCATAAATAGCCCTTGGATTGCCGGTTCCTTGTACACCGCAGATGGTCTTCGACCGGTAATATCCAACATTTTTTCAGCCAGTATTTTTCCAGCCTCCCACAGGACATTCTCAGTGGGTACCTTACCCATAAGAAAATCTTCAATCTCGTAAAATCGATGGGGTGTCGGCGTACAGGACCCCAAGGCAAATCGTAAAAAGGAAATCGAATTGTCATCTTCTTTGGAAGCCATAGCGGCCATACTCATCCTTGCAATCGCCAGTTCTTGCCTTCTACCGATTTTCTGAAAATCAGCGAAATCAACTTCCTGTGACTTGGGTTCTAAAACAAAGTGGGTAATGAGTTCATTCGGATGCAAACTGCAGTGATAGGGTCCACTGGCCATTTCCTCAATGGTCACATTGCGCTGACCCGCCGGATTCATCACCACCGCTTGGGCCTCATGAATCAACAGCGGCGGAATCGTATCTCCACAGGGAGAACAATGAGCGACATTGCCACCGATGGTTGCCACATTACGGATTTGCTTGCTTGCGAATTTATCCGCCGCTTTTTGCAGGGCCGGAGCCGAAGCGACAATGGTTTCGGATTCGAGCAGTTCGGTAATTGTCACTGCAGCGCCAATCGACAGTTGACCGTCATTCAATTCAATTTTTTTCAAATCGTCCAGCCGGCTGACATCTAAAAGAAAACGGGTTTTGAGGGCACCGGATCGCATATCGACCATGATATCGGTGCCGCCGGCCAGAATCTTGGTTTCAGCACCGTTGGTGTTTAAAAATTCAAGGGCACCGTCCAGATCCGGCGGTCTTATGTAGTCAACGTTAAACATTATTCCTTTTTTGACGCTACAGGCCTTTTTGCGGCAACTTCGATGGCCTCAACAATGCTCTGGTAGCCGGTACAGCGGCAGAGGTTACCCGAAATCGCTTTGATGATTTCACTGCGGTTTGGGTGGGGGCGTTCCGATAGCAGGCCGCGGGCGCTCATCATCAGCCCCGGCGTGCAGAACCCGCACTGAACCGCATTCTTTTCAGCAAACGCCTCTTGAATCGGGTGAAGTTCGCCGTTTCGATCCAGACCCTCAACGGTAAGGATCTCGCGACCGTCCAGTTGTGCAGCAAACATCAGGCAGGCGTTGACGGCGCGGCCATCAACCACGATGGTACATGCCCCGCACTCACCGATGCCGCAGCCTTCTTTGGTCCCCTTTAGTTCGAGTCTATCTCTGATGAGTTCAAAAGCCGTTATCCCCGCAGGGATATCCAACTTTTTTTTCTCACCGTTGATAGTAAAATTAATGGAAATCATATCAAGTTTCATGGCGTTTCACTGTGTCAGACACGACAAAGATAAGTGACTAAATTGAACTAAAGTTTGAAGTGACTAAAGTTATGGTGTCGCTTTGCTCCATCTTTTAATAAAATAATGATAGAATTCCTTAACTTTAGTCACTTTAGGTCACTTTTAACTTTAGCTCACCACCTTTAATGCATTTTGGCGAAAGCTTCTAACGCAGTCCGTCTTCTCCCTTTACTTCCTCAACTTTCAAACCGCCCACCCTTGCCGCGGGCCTGCCTGAATCGGTAACCGCCACAATAAGGACCAGTTCATCATCACGCGGCGCATCCGGCAGCCGGACTTCCATGGCATCAAAATGGGAGCGCACAAAGGCCGCATCCTTAAAGTGCAACGGAACATCCAGGGCCACGCCGGGAAATCCAAGTTTTTTAGCTGAGGGTATCAGGGCTTTGCCGCCGCCGACATTATCACGCATCGGTTTGCCCAGCGCCGGATGCATTAAGGCAGCACAATGCTCCAATTCGCCTTTGCCCCCGACTATTGCCCCTTTGCCGTAACTGTGAACTTTTTCCGGAGCGATCCCCAGAGCCGCCACAGCTTTCCGGGTCAACATTTCTCCAAGCTGTTCGCTCCATTCATAAAGGAGGCTGAGATCTTCCTGGTATTTTCCCGCAAAGGGGTTATTGAAAACCGCCGCAACGGCTGCTTTACGGATGGGTTTATCCAGTTGAACCGTTCCATCTGAATGGGTTTCTTCAATGACCGTATAAATCTTACGTATTTGAGGTTTGTCAGCGCTCATTTTTACCTCCCTTCAAATTCATTGAATATTTTAGATTGAAGATTGAATATTTATGGAATGCTGTCTTTTTTATTTGTTATGCTTGCTGCCTTTCCGGAGATGGTAAAAATGCCGGTCAATTCTTCAATAATCTGAAAATAAAATGATAGAATGCCTCCAATATTCAATAGACAATATTCAATTTTCAATTTGCTTACGGCTTATACCCACCTCTCGGTAACTGTTTTTTGATCCAAAAATAATCGGAGAGAATCAATTCGGGATTTGGCAACCCCCTGAGCCGATTCATTTTTGGATCCCAGCGGGAAAAAGGCATATGGCTGCGGCACAGGGACATTAATACCGATGTTGCCGACATCGGCCTCCTTCATAAATCTACGGGCCGTTGCACCATGGGGAGTAAAAATACAGGCGGAATGACCGTAATTGTCTTTGGTATTGATCCAGTCCAGGGCTTCATCCAGGTCCTTTGCACGCATGAGATTCGCCACGGGTCCAAAGGCTTCGACCCGGGCAATGTGCATATCCGGATGGACGTCATCTAAAATTGTAGGGCCGACGAAAAAGCCTTTTTCACAGCCTTCGACTTTTATGTTGCGACCTTCGAGGGCTATTCGGGCACCTTCATTAGTCCCTTTTTCAATAAAATCCTCAACGTTTTGCTTCCCTTTATCAGAAACAAGAGGCCCCAGTTGCGTGGTCTCATCTAGTCCATAGCCCAATTTCATGCTGGCAGAGGCTGCGATAAATTTTTCTTTGACTTCATTGTAAGCCTTGCCGACAAAAAGCAAATTATCGGTACCCAGACAGCGCTGGCCCGCCATGCCGTAACAGCCCCGCAGCAGCCCATCGACAACTGCATCCACATTACAGTCCGGCATAATTACCACGTGGTTCTTTCCATTACCGTTAATCGATGCCTCTTTGCCCAGCTTGCCGGTCAATGCGAAAAGCTCCCGGCCCACGGCTGTGGAGCCAATGAAGCCCACACCTTTAACCAGCGGATGGGACAATATCTTCTGGTTCACATTGCTGCCGCCGTAAACGAGGTTCATCAGTCCAGGCGGAAATCCTTCAACCTCATCGGTGACTCTGAATATGGCATCCAGACACACCGGATCATTTTTACTGGGGCTGACGATAACCGGACAGCCGCTGGCAATCGCATATGGCACAAAAGACGACCAGGCGTGCATCGGGATATTGTTGGGGGTAATAATTAGAAAAACGCCTCTGGGCTCCCAGTATAAGGCCTGGTCCAGCCCCCTGGCCAGCTCCGTGACATACTCGCCTTTGGTCAGCAGCAGCAAAGCAGCGCAGGCGCATTCGATATTTTCGATGCATCTGCGCAGGGTGCCCCGGGCTTCGCCAATGGTGCGGCCGTGATCCTGCACCAGCACCTGGCATAGCCGATCAAAATGTTCTTCGAATTTTCCTCTAAAATCAAACAAATAGCGCGCTTTGTCCCTGAGGGGAACCTCCCGCCATAGCTCAAGGGCTGTTTGAGCGGATTGGATGGTCTGCTCGATTTCACTGTCGGTCGCCGAAGGAAACTCAGCAATCATTTCACCACTAGCCGGGTTGACATCTTCATAAATCTGATCAGATACAGACTCCACCCAGTTGCCGTTAATAAAAAATTTGAGTTTGCCATAGTGTTTTTGTACTTCAGGTAATACCGCCATTTCCATCTCCTTAAATGCAATAATATTTTATAAACGGAAACTCCCTCAATTCGCATCAAAGATTTTGATCGGATACAAGTGACTCTACCGGAGATTCTTTAAAATCTTCTTGCTTCAAATGATTCATTTCACGAAACGCATCTATTGCTTTGAGAACGTGTTCCTTCATTAACTTGCACGCCAAGGGCTTATTTTTATCTTGGATTGAATTCATAATTTGTCGATGGTAGCGAACCGAAGAATGGAGATGGCTTCGGTTTTGTAAGGATTTATAGCTGAATCGGCTAACCTGATTATGAATGCTGGAAGATATCTTTCTCAACCGATTGTTGCCGGAAATTTGCATGATTTTATCATGGAATTTCTGGTGGTGCTCCTGATAGCGAAGCAAATCCACTGGTTGATTATTAACGCAGTCCTCCATTTTTTTAACAATCGATTCAAGCACCTTAACCTGATCCGCGTGAATTGTGTCCATAGCGAGTTCGATGGCCATTTCATAAAGTGTGGCCTTTAATGTGTAGGCTTCCCATACATCTTTTTCTGTCATTTCGGTAACAAACACACCCCGACGTGGTTTTCGCACAACCAAACCTTCTGCCTCCAAAGATTTAAAAGCCTCTCGGGTGGGAGGGCGACTGATACCCAATCGGACAGAAATTTCCTCTTCTTTGAGTTTCTGGCCGGGCTTATATTCACCCTTAATAATCCACAATTCAATATGACGTTTGGCCAGATCAGCGATAGATTCGACTTTCATTTTCTACTCGTTTCTAGAACCTGTGATTAATGAAAAATTAAGTTTCATTTTAAGAAAAAAATCCTACTATCAAACCTCCGTTTCTTTCTTTAACACAGGAATTTGTCTGCACCTTCAACAATGGCGTCCATTTCCTTTTCCAAATGCCCGGGCAAAACGATGGGTTCTGCTTTGCTTAAAATATTTTTACAGAATTCAGATGCCCGTGCGACAATGTCATTATGACTTTTTTCATCCCACTCATCCCTGGTCATTCGAATAAAATTTATCGGCATCAGGCCATCTCGGCAGTGTTGAAGGGTATGATCACTCGTTATAAATTGACTACCCGGCACGGCATTTAACAGATCGGTCCAGGCCAGGGTATCATCATCAAAAGTTATTTTAGTAATCATACGCTTAACCATGCCAAACACCTCATTATCAATTGCTAACTGGACCGGGCTTATCGTAGTCGCCACCTCGAGTTGCCCTGCAGCGCCGAGGATATCAGCCCCAGATAAACCAATAAGCATGCTTCGCAAAGCACCTTCGCTCATGCACTGACCATCAATGATTGGGGAATCAGACCCAATGCCATAGGTGTGGGTTGGTATCTCAAAAGCGGCTTTGATAAACTGAACGGCCAAGGCGGCACCTTGTATAGATTCCGCACTGGACTGCAAACTCCTTCCAGTCGCCATATCGGTGGAAAAAATTAGCGGTGTAGCGATTACCGGAATTCCTGAATTGACGACCTGAGCCGCGGCTAACATCGCGAGAATTTCAGCTACGGATAAAATTACAACCCCGGGTACCGTAACGGGCGCGGTCGCACCGGCTCCTGGCAAACTACATGCGTGCAACGGAATTCCCAAACGAGCGCACTGCAATATGATTTCAAGATCCATGAACTTGAATTCCAGGGGAGTTAATGAACACGTAATAAAGCTTACCAAAGGATTCTTTTTCAGCACATCCTCTCCTTCAGCTGCAACAACAGATAGTTTAATTAAATATTCAAGGCTTTCTTGAGTATAGGGTTGCACCCAGACATGCTTCATGCTGCTTTGAAGCATCAAGCGCAAAGCATGCACATCAACCGTTGCGGGAGGCACATCGCTAGGAACCGGAAAAGCACAAAAGCTGATGTGTCCAAGTTCATTAGCGAGCCGACACCAAGTCGTAACATCCGATGCCGTCACTTTGCGATACTCGCCGGAATTCAGATCTATCCAGGATTGTGCGCCTGTATTCGTTCTCGTATGAAACGTGCCATCCTCACGAGGTATCTGCAAAATATTTGTCGCATTTCTTCCCATAAGATTAATTTTTTTGGGTGCTTTGCTGATCTGCTCTTCCAGGAAGCTTTTTGGGAAACGAACGATGCGGGTATCAAAATCTACCAAGGCTCCGGACTTCCCTAATAATTTAAGTATTTCCGGGTGATCCATTTTTACTCCACGCTGCTCCAACAATTCAAATACTTTTGTTTTCATCAATTCCAGTTGAGTCTGAGTAAAAAATGGCATTTTTGAACTTAACATCATCTTCCCTGCCTCCTTTCTTGTGTTTTCTCACCCCTTAGTGAACTCCCGCTAAATTCGGGAACCCGGTGGCAAGGTTCAGTTTATAGTGGTTGTCAAAAAAACGTTCCGGTATTCAAACGTTTTTTTCTACAACCACTTATACCCCAATTCCGTATTTCGGTACATTATGATGGAAAGCGGTATAAATCACATATTTTGTTTATTGTCTACAATAGACAAAAGTCAAGAATAAAGTGAAATTTCTTTTATAATCTTTTATAAATTTGGCATGCATTTTCACGATTTAATGCATCGCAATCTGGCCTTATACACCCAGACATGCTTTTCGGACCTCATCGTCGACCACCCGGTTTGGGACGGAATTTGCCACTCTCTGCTGCAAAATGATCTGTCGACCCGGTTAGATTTGGCGCTTTTGTCCGACTAAAAACATCTTGCTGTTTTTGCATGAACTTTGTATGAATAATCAAAAGAAAAGGTCCTAAAGGAGTTGATTAAAAGCTTTGAAAAAAATTGGACTGGTCATAAAATCAGATGCAAAGGCCAAACGCAAGGCGGATGAGCTCGAGAAATGGTTGCGGTCCAAGAAAATTGAAATTATCCGGAAAAAAACCGTAGAACCCGGCCAAAAAAATGCAGGCGACAGGCTGCCGGCGGCCCCCTCGGATTTGGACTGCATTTTTGCGCTGGGTGGAGACGGTACCTTCTTAAGTGCGGTCCGCTGGATTGGTGATCAGGACATACCCATTCTGGGCATCAAATTCGGGGAAGTTGGATTTCTGGCGGAGATTGCAGAGGAACGCCTGTATGCAGCCGCTGAAAAAGTTTTAAAAGGCGATTTTTCCCTGAAACGCCGCATGCGCCTCAGCGTTAAGGTGAGCCGCCAAAACGAAACACTGGCTCAGAAAACCGTACTGAATGATGTGGTCATCAACAGGGGTGCGCTGGCAAGACTGGCCCATATTGAAACCTATATCGACGATCATTATCTGACCACCTACAGCGCTGACGGGTTAATCGTGGCAACTCCCACAGGCTCGACCGCCTATTCACTGGCCGCCGGTGGTCCGGTCATCCATCCTGGCGTACCGGGAATCATTTTAACCCCGATATGCCCTTTCACCCTGACAAATCGACCCTTAATTGTTCCGGAATCGGCAAACATCAAAATCCGGCTGGTTAAAGGTTCTTCCGATATCATCCTGACTTTCGACGGACAAAAAGGGCTTGAAATAAATGACCGGGATGAAATTGTGATTCAAAAAGGATCCCATCCGATTAATTTGATTACGCTGCCGGATCGGCAATATTTTGATATTCTTAAGAATAAGCTAAAATGGAGTGGCGGCCGCGCCTAATTTCCGAACAGAAATGGCCCTTTTCCGCAATCTCTGCGTCAATCTGCAGGATTGACTCGTGCGACGTACTACAAGTACGCCTTACGCACAATCCTTTGATTTCCTTGATCTTGCGAAAAATTGCTCATTTCTGTTACGGAAATTTACCCATTATTCTTTTATACCGCTTTCCATAATAATGTACCATGTACCGAAATACGGAATTGGGGTATAAGTGGTTGTAGAAAAAAACGTTTGAATACCGGAACGTTTTTTTGACAACCACTATAAAACTACTTTTTTTTGAGTCCGCACTGGAAATTTATAGGGATGCATCATTCACCGGACATATGAATAAACACAAAGCCATATTGACCTTTGCCGTTGCACTGTTGAGCCTGTTTCATACGGCTGGATTTTGTTTTGAATCGGTTGGGCTGCTGGAAAAAAAAGAAACCGGCGCAATTAACTGGACCAGAGGCGTAGTTCAAGCCAAAGGGATCAGCGCGCCCAAAAAAAAAGAAGCTGAAAAAACACCCCCCAACAGCCCGAAAGCATTGTCAGAAGCGAAAAATGACGCCAGGCTAAAACTGCTTGAAACGGTAAAGCGAATTAAAATTGATTCAAAACGCAGTGTCGGCGACATGGCCGAGAAAAACAAAACGATCATGACTCAAATAAAAGATATGGTCTATGATGCGACGGAAATTGAAAAATTTCGAAAATATATGTCTGACGGATCAGTTGAGGTTCTTCTGCAGATGAATTTGCACGGCGGATTTACCCAGCTGGTTCTGCCCGAGGAAATTCGTCCGATCGAAGGCATTAAACAGATCAAACCGGGTGCAAATTCCACCGGTGTCAATACAAATTCGGCATCAGAAGCGTACACCGGCTTGCTGGTCGATGCCAGAAGCATCGAACTCCACCCTGCCCTGGTCTTTAAAATTCTGGATGAAAACCTGGAAGAAGTATTCGGACCGGCCTTTGTGAGTCGAGAATTTGTTGTACAGCAGGGAATGGCCGCATATTACACCTCGGTTGAAGCCGCCCGAGCAGACCCGCGGATGGCGACTCAGCCCTTGATCGTAAAGGCCCTGAGAACCGACTGGCCAGACCGCAACAGCATCATCATCAGCAATGCCGACGCTTCGAAACTCAAAAGCGCTTCGGACCACCTGCAGTTCCTCAAGGAAAGCCGCGTCGTTATTGTCCTCTCTCCCCCCAGTTCCCGTGAATAAATGGCCCTTTTTCGCTTTGTCTTGATGGCCTGCGTTCTCCGCGGGTTGTTGAACACATTAATGTAAAAAATCAAGACGTGAAATCCCGCCGCCTGGCGGGGCTCACCAAAAAAATGCCTCATTTATAAACGGAAACAATAGTAATTGTCAAAAATATGTTCCGGTTGACTCAGCGAATCTTTCAAACGTCATTGCGAGCGAAGCGAAGCAATCCCTCAGGTTTTCCAAAAGATTGCTTCGTCGCTAGGCTCCTCGCAATGACAGATTATCGGAACAAATTATTGTCAACCGTTATAATGGCTGGGATAAGAAAAAAAAGCTTTCTGCAGGCTAATATCTTTAGCCCCGCAGAAAGCCTTTTTTAGAATAATATTTCTTTTTGTTTTCGATTAAAAACTGAATTTTCGGTTCCTAAAGGAGTAATTTTTTCGATGGCCAAGGCCGCACAAGGGTTTTCGCCAAGCCGTACTTGTCGTACGGTGCAGGCGAGAAACCCGCGGAGAACGCAGGCCATTGGAAAAAGGGCCATTTAGGAACCGAAAATTAGGTGCCGAGGTCCCATGACGCCAGATACTTCTTCTGTTCCGGGGTCAACCGATCGATTTTGGTACCCATGGCAGCCAGTTTTTCTTTGGCGATTTGCTTGTCAATTTTTTCCGGCACCGGATAAACCTGTTTGGCCAAAGGTTTTTTATTTTTCACCATAAACTCGATGCTGAGCGCCTGGTTGGCAAAGCTCATGTCCATGACGCTGGAGGGATGGCCTTCCGCAGCCGCCAGATTGATCAGGCGGCCCTCTCCCAGCACATTGATCCGGCGCCCGTTTCTCAGCGTAAATTCCTCCACAAACGGTCGGATCAGGCGGCGTGATTTTGCAATTCGTTCCAGAGTCGCCAGGTCCAATTCAACGTTAAAATGACCGGAGTTGGCCACAATCGCCCCATCTTTCATGAGTAAAAAGTGATCTTTGCGGATGACATTAATATTGCCGGTAAGCGTGCAGAAAAAATCGCCGATCCGGGCGGCTTTGTTGATCGGCATGACGGCAAATCCGTCCATAACCGCTTCAAGTGCCGGCAGCGGATCGACTTCGGTGACAATCACCTTCGCCCCCATGCCGCGGGCTCTCATGGCAACACCGCGTCCGCACCATCCATAACCGCAAACCACAAAATTTGATCCGGCCAGCAGGCGGTTGGTTGCCCGCACAATGCCGTCGATGGTGCTCTGTCCGGTGCCATAACGGTTATCAAAAAAATGCTTTGTGCGGGCGTCATTAACCGCAATAATTGGATACTGTAAAACCCCATCGGCAGCCATGCTTCTGAGCCGGATGATACCGGTGGTTGTCTCTTCGGTCCCCCCTCGAACACCGGATAAGAGCTCCCTGCGCTCGGAATGCAGGATGGATACCAGATCGGCACCATCATCCATGGTAAACTGCGGCTTGATGTCCAGCACGGCATTGATGTGCTTGTAATAGGTCCGGTTGTTTTCGCCTTTGATTGCAAAAACAGTTATTTTATCATGCTTAACAAGGGATGCGGCCACATCATCCTGGGTGCTGAGTGGATTTGAAGCACACAATGCGACTCTGGCACCACCGGATTTGAGCGTCTGCATCAGGGATGCGGTTTCAGTGGTCACGTGCAGGCATGCGCCCAGGCGCACGCCTTTCAATGGTTTTTCCTTTTCAAATCGCTTCCGAATGCGGTTTAAAACCGGCATATTCTGATTGGCCCACTCAATCCGCAGGGCACCGTCCTTGGCATATTTGATATCCTTCACATCATAATTCATCAGCAATATCTCTCCTTCATAAATTTACAGACCTGCTTTTTCTTTCAGAACATTGGCCATATCCGTATTTTCCCATGAGAATTCCGGTTCACTGCGGCCAAAATGGCCATAGGCGGCCGTCTGACGATATATCGGACGCAGCAAATTCAGATATTCGATAATCGCTGCCGGTCTCAAATCAAACACTTCGGCGACAAGTTCCTCCACCTTTTTTTTGGGAACCACACCGGTACCCATCAAATCAACCATTACCGATACGGGTTCAGCCACCCCGATGGCATAGGCAATCTGGATTTCACATTTTTTTGAAAGACCGCCTGCAACGATATTTTTGGCAATATGCCTTCCCATATAAGAAGCGCTGCGGTCCACCTTGGATGGATCCTTGCCGGAAAAGCAGCCGCCGCCATGGCTGCCCTGGCCGCCATAGGTATCCACAATGATTTTACGGCCGGTCAGGCCGCAATCTCCCATGGGACCTCCGATCACAAACCGACCTGTCGGATTAATAAAATAGCGCGTATCACCGTCGGTCATTTCCGGTGGAATGACTTTCTTTATCACTTCTTCGATGATCGCCTCTTTCAAATCGTCATAGGTCACATCCGGTTTATGCTGGGCCGATACCACTACCGTATCCACCCGTTTGGGAGTCCCGTTTTCATATTCAATGGTCACCTGGGATTTTCCGTCGGGTCTTAAAAAATCCAGGGCACCATTCTTACGAACCTTGGCCAGCCGGCTGCACAGTTTATGAGCATACGTAATTGGCATCGGCATCAGTTCGGGAATTTCATCGGTGGCGAATCCGAACATCAGACCCTGATCCCCGGCTCCCTGATCTTTAAATAAGCCTTCACCGGTGTTGACCCCCTGAGCAATATCCGGAGACTGGTGGTCGATACTGGTAATTACCGAGCAGGTCTGGCAATCAAATCCCATCTGGGAGGAGCAATACCCGATATCACGGATGGTATCACGAACGATCTGAGGGATATCGACATAACATTCGGTTGTAATTTCACCGGATATAAAAGCCAGCCCCGTCGTAACAAGGGTTTCGCAGGCGACCCGGCAGCTTTTATCCTGACCGATGATCGCATCCAGAATGGAATCTGAAATGGCATCGGCGACTTTATCCGGATGACCTTCGGTCACGGATTCGGACGTAAATAAATACTTATCCATATTGATCTCCTTGATTGGATTTTCAAAGGATATTTCAGCATTAAGCAAAAATCCCAAATTAAACATCAAAGCCTTTATTCTAACTGAAATCCAGTAGATAAGCAAAGTAAAAAATTTGAAAATATTCAAAAACTGTTTTAGTATTAAAGAAACAAGAAAAATCCGATATCATTATCATTTCTAAAAAAGCCAAATATAATAGATTCAACCAATCTGTGGTTTGAAAATCCATACGGAGCCTACCGGATGTGAATTTTAGAACAAACAAAAAATTGCTGGGTTATACAGTTTTATCAATCCATTTGCTATTGTTATCAATAACCCTGCAAGGCAGCCCGGCGCAAACAGTTCCGGCGGCGGACAACCCGGTCCACGTCCAAACCGCCTGGTCGGTTGACCGCGCTCGCCCCGGAGAACCGGTCGCCCTGGCTATGGTGGTCGACATTAAAGACGGATTTCATATCAATGCCGATGCAGCTCAGATCCGGCCTTTTGAAGATTTCATACCCTATCCTACCAAAGTTCTGGTTGTCGCTGCCACCGAAGGCGTCACCATAGAGACCGCTCGATTCCCGCAGGCAAAGCCGATTAAAGTAGACTATTCCAGCGGAGATCTGATGTCATTCGAAGGCCGCACCATCATCTACCTGCCGATGAAATTGGATCAACAGATAAAACCGGGGACCATCGAACTGGAAATAAAAGTGGAATATCAGGCATGCTCGGACAGATACTGCCTGTTTCCCCGGAAGGAGTTGCTGAAAGAGACACTTGCGGTGATCGAACCCGGGGCCGCTGCACCAAAAATAAATGCAGCGCTTTTTGCGAATCTGGATTCCGGCGCATGGGTTCCGCCTGCAGGGATGGTTGACTTCAGCCTCTTTGACTGGGAATTTTCCGTCAATACATCATCGGGTTTCGGATGGATATTGCTGCTGATCACTGCGGCGTTTGGCGGCCTGCTGCTCAACCTCACACCCTGTGTTCTGCCGCTGATTCCGATCAAAATTATCAGTTTGTCCCATGCCGCTGAAGATCGCAAAAAATGCTTTTTCCTTGGATTGATGATGTCATTAGGGGTGCTGGCATTTTGGACAGGTATCGGCCTTCTGATCGCTCTGGTCAGTGATTTTACGGCGACCAATCAGTTATTCCAATATCCGGCTTTTACCATCCTGGTCGGCACCATCATCGGAATCATGGCGCTGGGCATGTTTGGTTTTTTTTCGGTTCGCCTGCCCCAATTCATCTACTTGATCAACCCCCGGCAAAATAGTCCTCTGGGATCTTTCGGGCTTGGCATTCTGGCAGCTGTTTTATCAACGCCCTGTACGGCGCCTTTTATGGGGGCCGCCGCTGCCTGGGCCGCCGCCCAAACCCCACTGACCACCCTGGCCACTTTTAGCGCCATCGGCGGCGGTATGGCCCTGCCGTACCTCATCCTTTCGGCTGCTCCCAATCTGGTCAACCGCATACCGAAGGCCGGGCCGGCCAGCGAGCTCATCAAGCAGGTCATGGGCCTGTTTATGCTTGCGGCGGCTGCCTATTTTATTGGCGTTGGCATCAGTGCCATGTTGAGTTCTCCACCCAACCCTCCGAGCAAAATTTTCTGGTGGCCGGTAATGGGTCTGGTAGCAGCCGGCGGCACCTGGCTGGCTTACCGGACGTCGGCATTGGCTACAAAAAAATTAACCAAAACTGTTTTTGTCAGCCTGGGTATAATTTTGATGGCGTTGCCGATCTGGGGTGCAATGAGACTATCGGGTGAAGGACCGATTAACTGGACATATTACACGTCCGAGCGCTTTGAGGCGGCCATCGAGAAAAGAAAAACGGTTTTAATGGATTTTACAGCCGAATGGTGTCTAAACTGCAAGGTTCTCGAGGAAAGTGTTCTGCATGATCAACGGATTATCAATCTTCTGGCACAGGAAAATATCGTTGCAATGAAAGTCGACATCACCGGCAACAACCCCGCCGGAAAAGCCAAACTGAAAGCGGTTGGCAGTCTGACCGTCCCTCTGCTGGTGGTTTTTTCGCCAGACGGCAAGCCGGTTTTTAAAAGCGATTTTTACACGGTCGATCAGGTTATGGATGCTATAAAGCAGGCCCTTAACAACAAGGAATCCCTTAAATGAAATTAACCCATTCGTCTGCATTGGCAATGTTTCGTATCCCGTAACACGCACCTCGAAACACGCAAAATTTACGGTTCCAAAAATTCACGAATCTTTTTGTTTAGAACCTTTTCGGATCGCCGGCCCGGCAGTTTCCCGACAATCTGGCCGTCTTTCACAAAAAAAATCATCGGTATGGCAAATACAGAAAATTTCTGAACAGCGGCTTCGCCATACCAGTAAACCGGAAAACGGACCTGCAGTTTATCAATAATCGGTTGCATGGCCCGGGGCCCTGCCAGATCGATGCTGATGCCGATCAGGTTTAACCCATGCTCCCTATACTTTTTGTATACTTTATTTAAGGTCGGCAGCTCATCGATACAGGGACCGCACCAGGCCGCCATGAAGGTGACCACAATTTTATTGTTCCTGGCGTTGATCAATTCATCAAGCGCCGATTCTGAAATTTTTTCTATAGTGACTGCTGGTTCGGCTTGAGGGGTAGAACTTACCGAACATAAGATGACCAGGACTGCTATGAAAGTGAAAACCTGGCTCCAAAACCGTATCATCAATGTCTACCTTGATTAGCAATAAAGTTAAGTACGCATAGTGACAATTAACCAGCAACCACAGACTAGAACCCATCTCAAAAATGTGGATTAGGGTTCAGGGCCCCCGCAATTTGCGGGATTTCACATCTTGATCTTAAAAAATTAAGGTGTTCAAAAGGCGCGGATAGGCGAAAAAGCGGAGCATACACGTTAGTATGTGAGCATTTTGAGCCGATCCGCAACGCAGCCATGAGCACTTAGACGCTTTTTTGAGATGGGTTCTACTATTTATTCATCTTTTCCAGAGTAGTCGCACACTGTGCCAGATCCGGTCTGACATTGATATCCGAGACCTGGATATCTTGAATGATTCCTTTTTTATCAATGAAAATCAATGCCCGCTCGCTAACGCCGCTGGACCGCAGCACACCGTATTTTGCAGCCACCGCGCCGTGGGGCCAGAAATCTGAAAGCACCGGAAACCACAATTCCCCCATCTGATGCGTCCAGGCATACAGCGTCGGTATATTATCGACCGTGATGCCGAGAAGCACGGCATCGTTTTGGTCAAACATTTGCTTTACAATATTATACCCCGGCCACTGGTCGGAACAAACCGGCGTCCAGGCTGCGGGGACAAAGGAAAGGACCACATGCTTTTTGTCCCGGTACTGGCTGAGAGAAATCTTTTCTCCGGATACAGACGGCAGCGTAAAATCCGGCGCGTGCGCTCCAATCTTGACTTTTAAGGTGCTGTCAAGCGGTTTGAGTTGGCCCGGATCATAGATATTATCCTTAAATGCTTCTGAGGCACTTAAAGCCGGCGTAATGGATAAAAAAAAGATTAAGCTCGATACGATGTTTACTAAAAAGAATTTTTTCATTGATAGCACCTCTTCATAATAATCCTGAATTCTCAAGGAGCTTTTTCATAAATTGATCGGCATCTTTGGCGCCGCCGACTTTGGAATAAAAAACTTGGTGGCTGCCATCATTCCTTATTCGAATACAAATAAAAAAAGGTGTTCTAACCTCACCCACCTTTTTGTGGATTGTAAAAGTACCATCCGGAAAAAGGGGAAACGGTATATTATAGGTCTTTTTGAAATAACCGACCTCGAAAGCCGAGTTCCCGACACCGATGCCGATCAGCTTGACTTTGCCTTTGAGCCTTCTGTCGCTTTCGATTTTACGGTACATTTCGTTGATAGAGGGAGCCCCCCTCTGACAGAAAGGTCAATACATACTAAATATCTCGACAATAACCACTTCTGCCTTTATTTCCGGGATCGTGAAGGTTTTGCCGGCTACGCCTAAATATTTCTGGTGTTCGACGTTTTTGGGTACGGCAAGATCAAATCCCGGCAAAACACCGCCGACGACAGGCGGTTGGGAATCGGCCTTGGCAAAACTAGCGGTTAGAAGGAAAATTCCAACGAATGCAGTTAAATATTTAAGGGTCTTTCCCATGTTAAATGCCCTCCCTTATTTATGTTAAGATTATAGGACCACACCATTGGCTGTCAAGGTGGGTTTTATAGCACCTCTGCCGCGGGAATTCGCTTGCAAAGATTTTCTTGCTATGCTAATCCAAAACGTTTTAAATGTGATTAAAAAAACTCCCCGACCCCTCGATTAAATGAATCATTATGGATTATGGTTTTTAATTATAAAAAAAATCGAGCCTGGGCCGAAAGTCTGTCAATCGTCATGCAAATCGGCCTGACAATGGCCGGTTGCATCGTTTTTTGCTTTTTTATTGGATTGTATCTGGACAAATGGCTGGGAACCAAAGGAATATTTGTCACCCTTTTTATCATCTTAGGCATCGTCGGCGGTGCCGTCACCGTCTACCGGCAAATTTCAGAAACCCTTAAAACACCGCCGGAGAACAAAAAAGATTCAACAAATGGAGACCGTTAAGCAGGCCCAAAAAAAATACACCACGCTGGCATTAACCTTATCCATCGCTGTTGGGCTTTTGTTTATCCTGATGGGCCATAAACCGGTGGGCAAAGGGCTGATCCTGGGCACAATTTTCAGTGTGCTCAATTTTATTTTAATGGGCAAATCCATCGCGTTGAGATTTGGCCGCTCAAAGGCAAAAACTTTTTCGTTTTCCATGGGCTCCATCATTATCAGATACTCTTTGCTGGCGATCCCGCTGATCGCAGCCGTCAAATACGAACAGTTTAATTTGGTGGCAGCCATCCTGGGCATCTTTATGATTCAGCTGGTCATTCTATCCGAACATGCATTAACCCTTATCCCCGCAATGCGGAAAAAACAGATTTAATCAGATATTTTTATGGGCGAGCTTGGCAGATTACATCAACTCATCATTCCGGTCTTCGGGCACAACATCACCATTAATCTTGAAGTGGTGATCATGACATGGATCGTCTTTGCCCTGCTGATTGTGCTCGGGCTGTTTGCCAGTTACAAAAGAAAAATACTCCCCCGACCCTTACAGGTCCTGGGGGAACTGATCGTATCCCTTTTATACGGCCTTACAGAAGATGCGCTGGGCAAGGAACTGGCCAAAACCTATGCCCCCCTTATCTGTGCCCTGTTCATGTTCTTGCTGCTTTCCAACTGGCTGGGCATCATCCCCCACCTCGAAGAGCCGACCAAGGATCTGAACACCACCTTCGGCCTGGGGATTATGGGATTTTTTATCGCTCATTACGCCGGAATTAAATCCAAAGGGTTCAAGGCTTATATTAAAGAATATTTCCAGCCGATTTTTTTTATGATGCCCTTGAATGTCATCGGTGAACTGGCCAAAATTGTGTCCATTTCCTTTCGTTTATTTGGAAACATTATGGGCGGATCGATTATTATTCTGGTAGTTTCTCATCTAATTTACAGCCTTGTGCTGCCGCCTTTTTTATACGGTTTTTTCGGCCTTTTTGTGGGTACCATACAGGCGTTCGTTTTTACCATGCTCACGGTTGTTTATATCTCAGTTCAGGTGAAGTGACAGATGGGATTTGAAGTTGAAACCGCTATTAAAATAGCTGCCTATACCGGCGGCGGCATTGCCATGGGGCTTGGAGCCGTTGGCGCCGCGATTGGTGAGGGCTATACCGCCGCCAGAGCCAATCTTGCGGTGGCAAGGAATCCCGAGATTTCAGGCGATATTTTTAAAAACATGTTGGTGGGGCAGGCCGTTGCCGAGTCGGCCTCGATTTTTGCCCTCGTCATTGCCATCCTGCTGCTGTTTACGAATACCGGTACCCCCGGTATGTTAAAGGCCGCCGCATTTTTAGGTGCCGGTTTGAGTATGGGCTTCGGTGCCATCGGATCCGGCATCGGGTCCGGATATCCGGGCGGTGAGGCCTGTTATGGAATTTCGCGACAACCTGCCGCCGCTTCGCAATTAACCACCAACATGCTCATCGGTTCCGCCGTCTGTCAGACACCGGCGATTTTTTCGATGGTCGTGGCCCTGATGTTAATTTTCATCGATTTCGGCAATGCGCCGTTGACCCCCACCTGGGCTGCTTTTGTGGGAGCCGGCTTAAGTATGGGGCTTGCTTCCATCGGATCCGGTTACGGCGGCGGACTGGCAGCCGGTGCCAGCTGCGAGGGCATCGCCAGGACACCACAATCGGTCGCCAGCGTAACCACCATCATGCTGGTGGGCCAGGCGGTGGCGCAAACACCTGCGATTTTTGGATTGTTAATTAGTTTTATTCTGATGTTTAAATCATTTCCCGAGTCCAGCATGCTGGCAACTCCCATGGCGCTTTTAGGCGCCGGTCTCTGCATGGGGTTTGGCGGCATCGGGCCCGGAATCGGCAATGGCATGTCCGCTGAAGGCGCGGTAAGATGGGTGGCCAGAAATGTCGAACATGCAAACGAGCTCATGCGGATCATGTTAGTCGGACAGGCGGTTTCCCAATCAACGGCTATTTATTCAATGGTTGTGAGCCTGGTGCTGATATTTGTGCTTTAATTTAAAACAAAACAACAATTGACTATTGACGACTGAATATTGAAGATTTGTGGAAGTCGCTTCGCTCCAACATTTTTATGGTTTGAAATATAAAATTGATAGAATTCCTTAAATCGTCAATCGTCAATCGAAAATAGTCAATTAAAGTTTGATAGGATTCCACAAATCGTCAATAATCAATCGACAATAGTCAATTAAAAGAAGGGAGGAAAAAATGGCAATTGAAGGTGCAGAAATTGTAAAAGCAGCAGCATTTATCGGAGCGGGTTTGTCAATGGGGCTCGGTGCCATCGGACCGGGTGTCGGTGAAGGTATGGTTGCGGCCAAAGCTTGTGAGGCCATCGGCAAAAACCCCAAGGAAGCCGGGTTGCTGACCCGAACCATGCTCGTCGGACAGGCAGTGTCGGAGTCCACGGGGATATACTCACTGGTTGTCGCCCTGTTGCTTTTATTTGTTGTAAAATGAACGGCCAAGGGATTAAAAAGTTGCGCCAAACATTTTTTGCTCGACTCGCTGCGACTCGATTGGAAGACTGACAATGCAAATTATCAGCAACGTTGCGCTCATCAGCATCAATGAAACGTTAATCTTTCAGATTATTTCTTTTCTGATTTTTCTGTTCATTATCAACCGGATTATGTTCCGTCCGCTGCGCAAGGTAATGAATGAAAGAGAATCTTATATTGAAAATATCCAGAAGGATATCGTCGAGGCCGAAAACCAATTTGAAGATTTAGCGAATCAGATCCAGGCGCAGGAAAGAGCCGTCAAAAGTGAAGCCTTTGAACAAAAGGAACAGCTGGAGGCATCCGGCAGTCAACAGGCAACTGAAATATTTGCATCTACCCGGGAAGAGATTAACATATTAAGGGCCGAGGCTCAGAAGGAAGTCGATGCCCGAATCTCAGCAGCCAGAAAACATGTTCAAAACGAATCTGAAAACCTCGCGAAAAATATTATCGAAACGGTCCTGTATCGGAGTCGGCCTTCATGAGACGAAATAACCATATCGCATTTTTCGGCTGTTATTTGATCGCCGTTTTTGTTGTGCTGCTTTTAGGCAGCACGGACGCCCTGGCAGCCGAAACAACGAAAAATTGGCGCTCCACATTTGACCTGGTGATGCGGTGGTTAAATTTTGTAATCATCGCGTTTGTCCTGGTAAAGTTTGGCAGGAAACCGATCAAAGATTTTTTCGCAAACCGCAGACAAGAGATCAATCACCAGATTAAAAAATATGAGCAGCAAAAAGAAGCGGCTGAAGAAAAAATTGCAGAAGCAACCCAAATGCTTAATAATAGCATCGCCCGTTTTGAAAAAATAAAAAAAAGAATCGTTGAGGACGGCGAAAAGAAAAAGCAACAAATCATTGAAGGTGCCCGGCAGGAAAGCAGGATCTTGCTGGAAGGAACCAAACAGAAGATCGAAAATCAGATCGTGGAAGCCAGAAATTTAATTCGATCCGAGCTGATTGAATCCGCTATAGCGCTGGCAGAGAAACGGTTGCCTGAAGAAATTACTGCAGCCGACGAGCAGAAACTGCTTGATCATTTCATGGAAAGCGCAGCCGGAGAATAATCTAAAAATGGTAACAAAAGAAAATTCAATCGCAGAGTTTGTAAGGCAGCAAATCAGAAAATGGGAAAGCGGTCCGGCCGGGGAAGAAGGCAAACCGGAAGTCCGCATTCCGGTTATCACTGTTAGCATGCAACCGGGAAGTGGCGGCAGCCTCGTCGCCCAGAAGATCGCCGACCGATTCGGTTTTGATTACTTTCACCGGGGTATTATCGAGGGCATCGCCAAAAGCGCCAAAATACGGGCCACGGTCATCGAGACGCTTGAAAAAGACCGGCTCTCCGGAATTGAGGATTTTTTATCCTCCCTTTACAAAGACCAATATCTCTATCCCGGAATCTACATGGAGCACCTTCTCAAGGTTGTCAGTACCATCGGAAAGCATGGTCGAGCAGTAATCGTGGGTCGCGGCGCAAATTTTATTCTCCCGCCCGACGAAAGATTCAGTCTGCGGATCGTGGCCCCATTAGAAATAAGGATTCAAAATGTGGCCCGCGCCTATAAAGTGCCTGCCGAAAAAGCCAAGAAGCGCGTGATTGGAAGAGAATCGAGGCGCAGCGCTTTTATCAGAAAATCCTATAATGCCGATATATCCGATCCTGAAAATTATGATCTGACAATCAATACAGGCAGAATGAGCATCGCATCCGCAGTGGAAGCCGTCATCGCTGCTGTAAAAAGTTTATAAAGATGCAACACCTGAATAGATACCATGTGAGATTATTTCGACAGATCTCTTCTGTCAGCGTAAAATTGCTTCAGAGCGTAGGGTCGGCCACCGTGCCGACCCAAATCAAGCGGGCACGGTGGCCCGCACTACTTTTGTCGTTCCTTCCCAGAGAGGCACCCGCCAGATAAGAAATTCGGCCGATCCGATGTGCTGCCACATATGAATCACCTTGACTTGGACCTAATTTCTCTATATCTCCCTGAGAGGTTCAGGGTTCACCCGCCTTCGTTAAAACTTCGGCGCGGTTAGCATGGTTCTGCGTTCAGAGGTTAGATAACAGAGGACAGACGACAGATGGTGAAAGTTCGAAGGTGTAGCACCCTCTCTGATTCAGTCTTCGGTCATCTGTCTGCTGACATCTGATATTTGACTTGTCGTTTTCCAGCCGGAGGTGTCCTCCAGGGGCCCTGACTTGCCTGCCGCGGCGTAGCTATCCAAAGCGGAGACGGGTCGTTTTCCGGCTTAATCTGGCAGGGTGGTTATAAATTGATTTGTTAAATCGCTTGAGCGAGGATAACAACAATGGAAGAAATTATAACGCTGACAAAGGATCTCATTGGCTTTAAAACGATGCATTCGCAACCTGATGAAATCCAGCGCTGCATCGCATTTATTGAGGCGTATTTAAAAAAATGCGGGGCCGGATATCAGCGGCTGGATCATGACAACATCCCTTCGATTATCGTTATGCCTCAAAATAACATCGCCCCCATTCTATTGATGTCACATATCGATGTGGTGGACGCACCGGATGAACTGTTTAAGCCCCGTATAAAAAATAATGCCCTGCATGGCCGCGGCAGCATTGACGACAAATATGCCGCTGCCCTGTCCCTGGTTCTGGTAAAAAACCATCTGAAGCAATTGAGCGAAAATGGTAAAACTCAAAACGATTTGCCCTTCGGGGTGCTGATCACCGCCGATGAGGAAATCGGCGGCGCCAATGGCGCCCGGCAAGTGCTGCCGGAAATCAAAGCCGAGTTTTGTATCGCCCTGGACGGCGGCAGTTTGAAAAAGATTGTCATAAAAGAAAAGGGCATTATCAAACTGAAACTGGTTGCCAGAGGTAAAACCGCCCACGGCGCCCGTCCGTGGCTGGGAGAGAATGCCATTGAAAATCTGATCAACGATTTTCAGGTGCTGAAGAAAAATTTTGAGCTTTCGGCTCCGGATCACTGGCACCGCACCTTAAATTTCAGCTGGATTCAGGCCGGCAAGGCCTCCAACCAGGTCCCGGATTACGCCGAGGCCTTATTCGATATCCGCTATACGGAAAATGACGACATGGAAAAAATCTTTCAAAACATCCAGGATGAAATTAAAGGCGAACTGGTGGTGGAGAAAAAAGAACCGCTATTTGAAGGCGGTGACTCCCCCTATCTGGACCTGCTGCTGGAAATTGCAGAAGATTCCGAAGTCGGTTTTGAGCACGGTGCCAGTGATGCCCGCTTTTTATCCGCCCATGGCATCAAAGGCATTGTCTGGGGCGCAAATGGCGACATGAGCCAGCATTCGGCCGATGAACACGTCAATATCGACAGTGTTGATAAACTCTATGATTTGCTGGATGGGTTTATAAATAGATCACAGGCGCTAATGTCAAAAGCCTAAAAAGGATTAATCTTATGCCTCTTCAAAAAAGAGATGGATATCCGACGACCGATCGTATTGCGGAATTTAAGATTCGATCCTATCAGGCTTCTGATGAATCAGCGGTCATTGATTTATGGCATCGCTGTAACCTGGTGGTCCCGCAAAATGAACCGAAAAAAGATATCGAAATGAAACTCAAGGTCCAGCCCGACCTGTTTTTTGTGGGCACCGTCAGCGGTCGTATCGTGGCAACGGTTATGGCCGGCTATGACGGGCACCGCGGCTGGATCTATTATCTGGCCGTGGATCCGGACTATCAGCGCAAGCAAATCGGCCGCCGTATGATGGCGAAAGCCGAGTCCGCGCTTCAAAAACGGGGTTGTCCGAAAATCAACTTGCAGGTGCGCACTTCAAACCAGGCGGTGATCTCGTTTTATAAACGACTGGGGTTTTCGAACGATGATGTCATCGGCCTGGGCAAAAGGCTGTGACACCCTCACTCGGATTGACCTAAAATAGAAATATGGGGGTTTTTGCCGTCATGCCCGCGCAAGCGGGCATCCAGCTTTTTCCGCAAGGTATTTCTGGATTCCCGCCTTCGCGGGAATGACAAGCTTGAAAAGAAAAAACTCCCCGACTCCTGAATTAACATAGGAATCAGTTTTTATAGTTAACTATCCATTTTGGTTTTCTTCCTTGACCTGCGCTTGCTTCTCAAATATATCTTATCTTCGGTAACAAGAATTTCGGCCCAATTTTAAACACCGATCTTTTCTAATGTGAGGGATTAACAAAAAGACAGAAATATAAAGAAAGGAGGACGTAATGAAAAAACTCGTTATCTTTAGTTTAGCCATTTTAATGCTGTTTTCACTGGGTTCCATCGCCGGCGCCAAAACCTTAAAACTGGGGCTGGATGCGGGACCGGTATCCCAGGACCCGCAGGTCCAATTATCCGGGGGGATGCTGCAGTATTCACACTGGACTTTCGATCCCCTCGTCCGCTACGCGCAAAATATGGAGTTTGAACCCCGCCTGGCCGAGCGCTGGGAGCGGATAGATGGCCTGACCATGCGCTTTCATCTGCGCAAAGGTGTCAAATTCCACAGCGGCAATGCCTTTACGGCCAAAGACGTCAAATTTACCTTTGAACGTTTTTATAATAGCGAGGACTTCAAGGGACTTTTCGAACCGTTTGATAGCTGCACCGTGGTCGATGATCACACCGTTGATATCAAGACCAAAAAACCCTACGCGCTGCTGATCAACATGGCAACCTATATCTTCCCGCTGGACAGCAAATTCTACACCGGAACGGATGCCACCGGCCAGCCCAAAGATGCGGTCGTAAAAATCGGTCCCTCGTTTGCGCTACACAATTCATCCGGTACGGGTCCCTTCAAAGTTGTCGAATGGGAGCAGGGCGCCAAGTATGTTTTTGAAAGATTCGCCGATTACTGGGATAAGGATTCACCCGGCAATGTATCCAAAATCATCCTGACGCCGATTAAAGAAGATGCCACCCGGGTGGCGGCGCTGCTTTCCGGTGATGTTGATTTCATTACACCGGTACCGCCCCAGGATTTTCAGCGGATCGAAAAAGATCCCAAAGTCAAACTGGTAACCTATTCCGGTGGCCGCATTATCACCGTCCAATTGAACCAAAAGCGCCGGGCAGAATTCACGGATGTGCGTGTGCGACAGGCCATTGTCCACGCGGTTAATAATGTGGGTATTGCTCAAAAAATTATGAAAGGCACCGCAACTCCGGCGGGTCAGCAAGGCCCCATGGGGTATATGGGATACAATCCGGCACTGAAGCCCCGCTATGACCTCAACAAAGCCAAAGACCTGATGAAGAAAGCCGGTCTGGCAAAGGGCTTTGAAGTGACCATGATCGCGCCCAACAATCGCTATGTAAATGATGAAAAGATCGCCGAGGCGGTTGTCGCCATGCTGGCCAAGATTAACATCAAAGTCAATCTGAAGACCATGCCCAAGGCCCAGTACTGGGATGAGTTTGATGCCCAGGTGGCCGATATGCAATTGATCGGCTGGCATTCGGATACGGAAGATTCCGGTAATTTCACCGAATTTCTGGGAATGTGCCCCAACAAGGAAACCGGATACGGCCAGTATAACAGCGGCAACTATTGCAATTCTAAAATCGATGAGCTCACCATGGCGGCCCAGATCGAAACCGATCTGCAAAAACGTACTCAGATCCTGCAACAAATCGAAAAAATTCTGTACGATGAAGCCGCTTTTGTCCCGTTTCACTGGCAGAATCATTCATATGCTGGCAAAAAGAACGTAATGATCAA
>Ga0255055_10000649_pt1 | contig 26418 bp, 21 predicted proteins | sample JV7_2_27_MG_FD_188633 | JGI IMG/M metagenome (GOLD analysis project Ga0255055, IMG submission 188633) | Seawater microbial communities from Jervis Inlet, British Columbia, Canada - JV7_2_27 | ecosystem: Environmental > Aquatic > Marine > Inlet | place: Canada: British Columbia | collected...
TAAGACCTTTATTTTGTCCGTTACCCACCTTGCACACCCCTTATTGTCGAAGCAACAGACCCGCTCCTTACAACACATCTACATGTATAGATGCAAAAACAATACCATTCGTTTCTTTAATAGGTTCGCAACCACTTTACGAGCATTTCACAAAAAAAATACACGCTCTTGAATCAATTGTAAATTATAAATTATTCCGGTACAATTTGAACGGTTATTTCAGGCTCAATCTCTTTGTATACCCGGATAGGGACATTATACGACCCAATCGCTTTAATGGGTTCTTTTAGCAGTACCATTAGTATCAAAGAATATGATGAATGATCTAAGTGTCTATGGTCTGTGTGTTTTTAACAAGAAAGATCCTGCATTTTGCAACACTTCAGGGCAGTTCCCACAGACTTTGAGGTTGGATGCAGATTCCTTTTGGAGAGAAGATTATATGCTCTAACTTCTTAAATTTTCTCAATCAAAGATAATTTGGTTGCTACCATTTTGCTACCATAATATCCAAATTCATGGTAAAAAATCATATATCAAAAAACAATGAAAATGTTGTTAAAGCCTTGTAAATCAATAATCAAATGCAATATCAAAAAACAGGAAAAAACACCGTAAAACCGCTTAAACAGACCCTGGCGGTGGCGGTAACCAGTAAAAGCATCGCCCAGCTTTCCAAAAAAGAATCTCCCGATAATTGTTTTGTCGGCGGTCTGCTGCATGACACCGGCAAAGTCATTCTGGCGCAATATTTCCCGGACCTTTTTGAATCCGTTTGGTCAATGCTGCAGAATGAGCATTTAACCTTCTACGAAGCCGAGCAAAGAAAGCTGCCCATTGATCATTGCAAAATCGGCGCTCATCTGGCTGCAAAATGGCAACTGCCCCGGGGGCTGGTGGATGCGATTCGCTGGCATCACGATTTTCAGCCCGAAAGCAAGAGTGCCAACTTTGTCCAGAACATTTATCTGGCCAATATCATCGTCAACAGCTACGACATTGATCCGGAACTTCGGCTGGATCTGTCAAAAATTCATCCGGAAGTCGTAAAATTTATGATGGATATGATGGAAGATGTTGGTGATTGGTATTCCGGCCTGACCGGTGAAATCGAATCCGCCTACGAATTTTTCCTGGAAACCGAAGGTTAGGATAGAGGCCAGAAGCCAGGGGCCTGACACCCGACACCTTAAATAAAACCGTGTTTTGCAAATTACATAAGAGACACCACACTAGGTTCTTACAGAACTTCTTTTAAAAACTGACCGGTATAGGAGTTATTGATTTTGACAACTTCTTCAGGTGCACCGCATCCCACAATATATCCACCCTCATCCCCGCCTTCCGGACCCAGGTCAATAATGTAATCAGCGGTCTTAATGATATCCATGTTATGCTCGATAACGAGCACCGTATTGCCCTGGTCCACCAGTTTGTTGAGCACCCTGAGCAGTTTTTGAATATCATCGGCGTGCAATCCGGTGGTGGGTTCGTCCAAAATGTAAACGGTATTGCCGGTGGCCCTTTTACTGAGTTCTCTGGAGAGCTTCACGCGTTGTGCTTCACCGCCCGATAGGGTGGGGGCCGGCTGGCCGATCTCGATATAGCCCAGGCCGACTTCGACCAGCGTTTGCAGGATGGTCTTTATTTTGCCGATTCTTCCAAAAAATTCCAACGCCTGATTGACGGTCATGTCAAGCACTTCGGCGATCGTTTTCCCCTTGTAGCGGGCCTCAAGTGTCTCCCGGTTATAGCGTCGGCCCTGACAGACATCACAGGTTACATACACATCGGGTAAAAAATGCATTTCTATTTTAATGATGCCGTCACCCTGGCAGGCCTCACATCGGCCGCCTTTGACATTGAAGCTAAAGCGACCGGGTTTGTATCCCCGCATGCGGGCTTCCGGCGTGCGTGCATAAAGCTCGCGGATATGCGTAAAAGCCCCCGTATACGTACCCGGATTTGAACGGGGTGTTCTTCCGATCGGGCTCTGATCGATGTGGATGACCTTATCGATGTTTTCCACACCCAGAAGCTGCCGGTGGGCTCCGGCCGGCAATCGGGCATGAAAAAGCTTTTGCATCAGCGCCTTGTACAGCGTTTCCAGCACAAGGGTTGATTTGCCCGAGCCGGAAACGCCGGTGATACAGATGAAGCAACCCAGCGGGAATTTTACATCGATTTTCTTTAAATTATTGGCCGTTGCCCCCTCAATCATCAGATACGGGCCGTTATTCAGACGCCTCGTTGCAGGGACCGCTATTCGTTTGCGACCGGATAAATACTGACCGGTCAGCGAGGTTTCATGGGCGCTCAATTCAGAAGGCGGACCGGCAAATATAATCTCACCACCATTGATCCCGGCTCCCGGACCGATGTCGATTACATAATCGGCAGCTCGAATGGTTTCTTCATCATGTTCAACCACCAGCACCGTATTTCCGAGATCGCGCATTTGCAACAGGGTTTCCAGCAGACGTTGGTTGTCTCGCCGGTGCAGCCCGATGCTGGGTTCATCCAATACATAAAGCACACCGGTTAATTTTGATCCGATCTGGGTGGCCAGTCGAATGCGCTGGCTTTCGCCGCCTGAGAGCGAGTGTGCCGAGCGGTCCAGCGTCAGATAGGAAAGCCCGACATTTTCAAGAAAACTCAGCCTCTCAACGATCTCTTTTAGAATGCGCCGGGCGATGATTTCTTTTTTGCCTTCCAGTCTCAAATCCAGAAAAAAAATGCGCAGCTTTGATATGGATAAAGCGGTTAATTGCGAAATGGTAAGGCCGCCCGCTTTGACGGATCGACTCGCGCGATTTAGTTTTTCAGCGTTGCATTCAGGGCAGGGTTGGAAATTCAGATAACGCTTGATTTCTTCTCGCGACCAGCTCGAATCGGTTTCCCGGTACCGGCGTTCCAGGTTCGGAATAAGGCCTTCAAATGGTTTTTGATAGCTGATGCGGCGATGGTCACGTTCAAAATAAAACGTAATCAGATTATCCCCCGAGCCGTAAAGCAGAACCTGTTTGAATTCTTCCGGTAAATCTTTGTAGGGCGTGTAAATATCAACGCCATATTGCCGTGTGAGGGCATCTAAAAACTCCACAAAATGAACGCTGTTGCGATTGGCCCAGGGCGCAACCGCACCTTCGCGCAATGTCAATCCCTCATTGGGAACAATTAGCGCCGGATCAAATTCAGTCGTCGATCCCAGTCCGTCACAATGCGGGCAGGCTCCCTGGGGTGAATTAAATGAAAAGCTTGCGGGGCTAAATTCGGGATAACTGATTCCGCATTTGCTGCAAGCGGCCTTTTCATTAAACAAAGTGGTGCCGTGCCCCTGGGCATCAATGCAAACCAGTCCATTGGATTGCGCCATGGCCAGTTCCAGTGAGTCCGCCAGGCGATTTTTTACCTTATCTTTGATGATGAGACGATCCACAACGACGTCCACGGAATGCTTTTTGTTTTTGTCCAGCTTGTCGACATCTTCGATATCGGCCATCTTTCCATCGACCCGGACCCGGGCAAAACCGTCCTTTCTAAGTCGTTTTAGGAGATTTTCATGGGTTCCTTTTTGGTCTGAAGTCAGGGGAGATAAAATGATGACCGGGGTGTTATCCTCCAAAGACATGACCTGGTCGACAATCTGATCCAAGGTCTGGGAACGAATCTCCCGGCCGCATTGATAACAATGCGGCGTGCCGCTGCGTGCATACAGCAGACGCAAGTAATCATATACCTCGGTTACCGTCCCGACGGTTGAGCGGGGGTTGTGTCCGGCAGTGTTTTGCTCAATGGCTATGGCGGGCGATAGGCCTTCAATCAGATCAACGTCGGGTTTTTCCATGCGTTCTAAAAATTGGCGGGCATAGGTGGAAAGCGATTCAACATACCGGCGCTGACCTTCAGCATAAAGGGTATCAAAAGCCAATGTTGATTTCCCGGAACCGGACAGACCGGTGATAACCACCAGTTTGTCACGCGGCAACTCAACATCGAAATTTTTTAAATTATGCTGTCTGGCTCCTCGGATAATAATTTTTTCAGCTACCATCGAGTTTTCTTTCCTGGTCATGAATTTATCATCCTGAGTTTAGCGGTCCTAAAAAAAAAATTCAAACAAATTTCTTTGGTGGCTGTGAACTCTTGATATTAAGCCGTTTACGAGATTTATGGTAAAAATGGTAAAAGTTGTTTTTATTTTTTTAAAAATCAAGGAGAATTTAAGATAATACGCGATTTTAGAAGAATTCTTTTTTGTTGATAACTTCCTGCGGAGTGTGGATATACTTAAAATACTTCAAAATACCTTTCATTTGGGAAAGGTCGTATTTAAAGATACTTGTCGATAGTTATATATTTAGCAAAATGAAAACAGATAGTTACGGATTGTTCAAAACCCCTCTACAATGCGATCTAAAACAGCTTTTATCCGGTTTGACTGAATGTGTCTCATGCCTTAAACAAGCTTCTGTTTTCTCAATTATAAGATAATCATAATTAAACCTTCCAAACCGTTTAGCTTCGTAGTTTTTTTCATAAAATATCATCTAAAATAGCGTCATTACTGAACTTGTATTAAAAAGAGTTATGCAAGAGCCGATGGAAGCCGTCTGGAAAAAAGTTAAATCTGCCATTAAGAATCGGATCCCAACACACAGTTTTGAAATGTGGATTGAACCGTTGGAATTAGAAAAGGGCGAAAATGATCACTGGATCCTGGCCTGTCCGAATTTCTTTTCCAAAAAGCGGGTAAGCGATCTCTATGGAAAGCTGATTTCCGCAGAACTGAGCAACGCAACCGGCAGTTTATGCAACCTGGATTTTGCGGTTGGCGGTAAAAGAAAACCGAGACCGCAGGTCGCACAAATGCCCAATCATCAATTGCCGCTTCCAAACGATTCAATCCGCCCGCACAGTGGACGATTTTTCAGAAGGGATTTCACCTTCGATCAATTCGTGGTGGGCGCCAGCAATGATTTTGCCTATTCGGCTTCTCTTTCGCTGGCTTCACGCAAAGAGCACCAGCAAAATGCCTTATTCCTGCTTTCCAAAACCGGTATGGGCAAAAGCCACCTTTCCCAGGCGATCGGGCATCATGTTTTATCCGAAGATCCCGACGAGCGGGTCTATTATATTACAGCGGAAGACTTTAGCAATGAAATGGTGCAGGCATTCCGCCATGATTCGATCAGTAAATTTAAAGGAAAATACCGAAATAAATGTGATGTCCTGCTCCTTGAAGATGTTCATTACCTTAGCGGCAAAGAAAGAACCCAGGTGGAGCTGGCATTAACATTAGATTCGCTTTTTGAAGCCGGCAAACGGATTATTTTTTCCAGTTGTTATCTGCCCGGCGATATTCCCAAATTAAATGATAAATTAAGATCGCGTTTATCCGGCAGTCTGATTTCCAACATTGATCCGCCCAATTTCAGGACCCGGGTTCGCATATTGAGAAAAAAAGCACTGATCAACCGCTATGAAATGCCTGATGACGTCATCAATTATCTGGCAGGCGAGCTGACAGAGGACATCCGGCAGTTATCAAGCGGTCTCAATGGTGTTGCTGCCAAATCGTCTCTATTGGGCGCTCCGATTGATCTGAATCTGACCGAAAGTGTTGTTAAAAACATGGTTCGCCAGCGCAAAAAAATCACCGTAGAGCTGATCAAAAAGCTGGTTTGCAAATATTATAATTGTTCACTTAAAGACATTGTTTCGCGTTCACGAAAACAACGCCTTGTGCGACCCAGGCAAATGGCGATTTATCTATCTCGCTGCTATACAGATGCACCCCTCCAGAGTATCGGCAAGGCCTTTAACCGATACCATGCCACCGCCCTTCATTCCATTCATAGCATTGAGCGGGGATTAAAAGAAAACGGTTCGATTCAGAAACAGGTCGAATTTTTTCATGAGAAGTTTGAATCCGGAAGATTTTAGAACCCATCCCCAAAAACCCCAAAATTAGTGCGCTAAAGTTGGAAGTGAACTAAAGTGACTAAAGTTGAGGAGTTCCATCATTTTAATAATAAATGCTGGAGTGAAGCGACACCGAAACTTTAGGCACTTCCCATTTTAGTTCAATTTAGTCACTTATTTATTCTTCTAAATGAAGTAATTCCAGCATCTCTTGATGAATTCTGCCGTTGGTGACCAGGATTTCTTTTTGATTTATTGAAAAAGGCTGGTTTGAAAAATTGGTAATCACCGCACCGGCCTCTGCGGCAATGATCGCGCCGGCCGCTTTATCCCAGGGTTTCAGGTTTTGCTCCCAGAATCCGTCGAATCTCCCGCAGGCCACATAACAAATGTCAAGGGCGGCCGAACCGAGCCGCCGAACGCCTTGAGAGGCCAGCTGGCAAACAGTAAAGCGCTTCATTGCCGGTTCGACGATTTCGCTAAAGTCATAGGGGAAACCGGTTACCAGCAGGCTGTTGTAAACAGATGCGGTTGATGACACCTTGATGGACTTGCCGTTTAACTCTGCGCCTTTACCGGCAATTGCCGAGTAAAGCTCACCATCCATGGGGTTGAGTACCAATCCGAGCACAATTTCATCGCGAACGGCCAATGCGATCGCAATTGTAAAAATCGGAAACTGATGGACATAATTTGTCGTGCCATCAAGAGGATCGATTAGCCATTGATGTTCTGCGGTTCCTTTGTTGGTGCCGCTTTCTTCAGCTAAAATGGCATGATCGGGAAACGCTTTATGAATCGTTTTAATAATCTGTTTTTCGGATTCGGTATCTGCTTCGGTCACCAGGTCAAAGGCGCCTTTATGATCGATTTGAGAAATATGGCCAAAATGATCTCGGAGCACGCGGGCACCGCTGTAAATTGCTTCGATGCCAACTCTTTTTGCATGTTCAAAATCCATAAGGGTTAACCTTTATAATACCTGAATTTCGGATAAACAGATAGTGTTGCGTCTCACAAGTAATTTACAAAACACGGATTGATTTTAGCATTGTAAATTCATCTTATTTTAGGTGTCAGTTCCCGGGTTCAGGGTTCAAAGGTTCAGGGTTCTGGGTTCAGAAGTTTCAGGATTTAAGTGTCCTATTTCCTCTAACATCTGATGACTTATTTCTGCAGTTATCTAACCTCTGAACCTTTGAACCTTTAAACCAGGCGTTGTTTAAAGAACTCAACTGTACTAAAATATACCACAAGACTTTTGTAACATTTTTGTGGGACGCAACACTAGTATATCAGTGGAATCAGCTTTTTTGTTTTCCTGGAATAATCTCTAAATTCATCTCCATACTTTTTCTCAAGATATCTATCGAGTAAGGGAATGATATTAAAAATGAAATTTACTGTCATGGCCAACGGTATGACATACACCCCAAAGCGATGTGTTATCATCGCGAATCCGGTGAAAAGAACGATATCCCCGGAATAGTTGATGTGCGTCGCAAAGCGAAATAAGCCCTCGGTGTAAAGCCGGCCTTTGTTTTTCGCTTTTAACTTCCAGACGTGTCTGGCGTATTCAGAGAACGTATTAATATAGGACCCGGATAAATACAGTAAAACACCGATTATCTCGATTATGCCAACAGCCTGTTTGTTGTTTCCGCCGACCTTCGCAAAAACGAAAAGGGCAAATGTCATCAGGATCGAGATCATGATGGTCTCCAGCCAGGTCCAGAAGCGTTTTTGAAAAATCCAGACCGTAATCTGAAGTCTCAAAAAGTATATAATCAAACAGGCGGCAATCAGGATGCGACGGACAAAGTCGCCTGATATTTGATATGGCTGCAGCCATGTGAATGCAGGCAGATGGTCGATAAACATGAGCAATATGCTCAGTGAAACTGAAATCGTAATACAGATCGCAAAAACGGATTTGCGCCCAAAAGAAAGATCATATTGGTCTTTAAAAATCATTTGAATTTCTTTGCATCTCCATGGTTACAGCGCCTGCCCGATGAAAAACACATAACCGTAGTAATCCGAATACTTCCGGTATAAATTCATTTCCAGCATTTCTGTATCAAGCACCGCCATCGCGCAGCTGTTATTTTTATACTTTTCCTTCATCAACATCACACGTTTTTCAATCTCGCGGTAGTAATCCCACCATGCGGATTCCGGAAGCGTGAAATGCTCGAGCGGCTGATATCCGGCGGCGCGGAGATCTTCAAGATTGCTTTCAATATCCTACATCTGCGGATATTCTGCATTCCAGAAAGCCTTGAGATTATCCGGGGCCTCGGAGCGCAGCCAGGCGACTTCCGTGACCGCTGCATATCCGGTTTTTTTCAGCAGCGGCTTCCACATTTCAAGCCCGGCTTTGAATCCGATATTGTAAACAGCGCCTTCGGACCAGATGACATCAAAGGTTTGCGGCTCGAACTGAAGGTTTCCCATGTCCCCGTGCAGGGCGGTAACGCGTTGGGTTAAACCCAGCGCTTTGATTTTGCGTTGCAGCGCGTCAACAAAGGGCCTGTGGAAATCAAGGGCCACAATGTTGCCTTGGGTTAACCGGCATAAATCAAACGTCTGTCTTCCGGGTCCGCATCCCACATCGAGGATGTGCGGCAATGGCGGAAGGTCTTTTAGCAGGGAAAATGCGCGGCGGGTTGATGCAAAATCACCGGGTCCTTCTTGAGGATTATCATGATGGATCTCGAAAAAAATACGTATGCGTTCGTCTTCGTTCACAGGCTGTCTTTTTCAAAGGGTTAACAGAGCAGGGCAGGGTCGGCAGCGCTCATGGCTTTTTTTTGTCGGATTTATACAAAGCGAGCACATCTATAACCTGCCGGGCGGTTGCGGATTTCTTTAATTTATTAACCTGGTTTGCCGACATATACGTCTGGCTGTTCAGCCAGCGCGCAAAATCTTGACTGCCGATAATTCGATCCCAATCCGAATGGGTCGCCGCGACTTCGGCAAAAACGAGCACGGCGTTTGTTAAATCTGAAGCGAGCAGACCGCCGGCTTCGATGACGTGGTCATGGTCACCGGCGAATTGTTTTAACGCATCGGTTGTCAGCGGGCCAATGACGCCGTCAATCGGCCCCGTATTATAGCCAATTGTGATCAGACCATTTTGGATTCTTTTGACCCGAACTGGATTCCGATTGTATCTGCTCAGCGCTTTTTGAGTTAGCAGGCCCACAGTATCGGGTTGTTTTGGCATGGGGGTATTTTTTGCAGCCGTTTTACCGGAAGCGGATCGCTTTTCGGCGCTAAATTTGCCTGCTGAATTTAATTCAGGTCCTTTTTTGAGACGTTCCGCTGAAACCGGCGCTGAAGCGGTATCGCTATCTCGTGCCGGTTTTTCTTTTGCGGCGACAATCGTTTGAAGTTTCTGTATTTGCGGCTTTTGGCGATCTGAAATCAGATAGAGCATCAGGGCGCTCAAAACGGCAACGACGGCAATTAAACCCAACCACAGTTTTTTTCTTTGGGAGGGGCTGCTGATTTGCGGCGATTGGGTTCCTTCAGCAGGCAGCGATTCCGGTTCAGGTTCAGGCGACCGGTCTGCCGGCAAAGCAAAAACTTTTTGATCCGCACTGGACTGTTTTACCAGCAGATAGGATCTGACGCGCTCATAGGCGTCGTTTACTTCTTTTAACTTGATCTCAGCTTTGCGCTTGAAGCGCGGCAGATTCTGATAGCTTTCAGGGCGCCAGGCTTCAGCCAGTTCTTTATAGGCCTGTTCCACCTCTTCGATCGAGGCCGACCCATCAAGCTCTAAAATTTCAAAATATTTTTTCATCATTATTGGATGTCAGGTTTTGGCTTATATTATTGGCGACCTGCCAGACGGTTATATACCTCATGAATGATCTGGGCAGAAGCCTCGGACATCGCCGCGCTCATTGCTTCTGCTAAAGCCCGTGGGTTTTTTTGCCGGCAGGGTTTTCTGATACGGTAAGATTTTTGAAAAATGATTTTTTTGCTGGCATCGGTTTCGTGTTCGCTTATTAAAAGAATGTTCAGCGACAAATCTGCCTGCCAGCCGGATTGCATGTCGGATTCCAAAAATTCATCTACGCTGCCCCCCAGCACATAGGCATAGGGAAATCGGCTGTTGCGGGTAACAACGGCCTTAAAAAGACCGGAGTGCCGCATGTCGCGGGCTAAGAAATAGGTGACAAGCTCTGCGGGATTCGCCTGCCACTTATGATAGTCATAAGCCGCCCTTTTGTATGCATCATCGCGGTAGATGATTTTACGGGTGTTATAAATGGGGGAAACGCTGAACAGCTCCACTTTGATGACATGCGAAACGGGTTGGTGGTCGCCGATACGGGGCGGATCATATTCGAGGCTGTAATACTCAATTTTGTTGCTGGGCTGCTTAAGATCAAGGCAGGCATTTAAGGGCAATGTAAGACCCATCAATAAAATGAGAATTATTTTAACGCGTGTCATTGATCTTCTCCCGTTATTAATTGCTGCTATCTGTATCAACGTTTCGGGGCTTCGGTGGCTCACCGAACAGTAATTGCGACGGCTGGTCGGCCAGCAGTTCCATTAGCTGGCTTAAGTTTTCACTGGCCGTTTCCAGATTCTGCGCAGCGACCACCAGATGATGCATCAGTTCGGATATGGACGCATCGGTTCCGCTGACCAGCGATGTGCCCTTATTCAAGAGGACATTGGCATTTTCCATGGCCTGGCTAAAATTATCCAGGCCGGTTTTAATCGCCTCCTCTTTGCCGGTGACGATACCCTGCACCCGGGCAAGGGTGAGGTCGGCTTTGTCCAACAGGCTGTTCAGTGATTGACCCGCAGTTTCGGCTGAAGCTAGAACTTTATCCCATCTTTGGTCCATTATGATTTGCTCCATTTTCTCAAAAGATGAATTTATCGTTTGAGAAATGCGTTCCACATCGGCATCATCAACGCTTTGATTGATATTGTCCAGGGTCGCTTTAATTTTACCTGAAATTTCTTCAAGGTCCAGCGCTTTTATCTGGTTCAGGATCTCATTTAAGCCGCCGATTAAACCGCTGATTTCAGATGGCTTGGAGGCGATGATCGGATACTCTGAAGGAAAGCTAAGGGAGGGTGACTGATCCGGTTCGCCTGCTCTTCTTTGATCCAGTTCCACGAACATGCTTCCGGTAATTCCGACTGATTTCAACTGGGCCACAATATTTTGGTTTAGCTTCTGGCCGGATTCTATTTTTAAAATGACTTTGATGAGTTTTGAATCCGGCGCCACGCCGATGCTCTCGACGCGGCCGGTAAAGACGCCCCGGTATTTTACCGGCGAATCGACGTCCAGGCCCTGAACGGACTCATCGAAATAGGTTACGTAAAACCGGCCTTTTTGCAAAAAGCGGGACATGCCCAGCCAGATGGTGACCAGTATCGCCAGGGTAATTCCAATGGCGACAAATAATCCGACGGCAAATTTTGTTTTCTGGGTGGCCATTAAAACCCATCCTTTCCATTCGTAAGCGTATTATCTCCGGGCAGCCGGTTAAAGAATTGTTTCACAAATGGATTGCGGCTTTGATCCCGTAAATATTTCGGATCGCCATCGGCGATAATGCCCCGGGTGCTTTTGTGCAGCATGATCACTCGATTGGCCACGGCAAAGATGCTCTCAAGCTCATGGGTAATAATGACCATGGTGGTTCCCAAACTTTGATTGAGATGGATAATCAGTTTGTCCAGTTCAGCTGATGTGACCGGATCCAGCCCGGCAGAGGGCTCATCAAAAAACAAGATCTTGGGATTGAGCGCCATGGCCCTTGCCAGCCCGGCTCTTTTTTTCATCCCGCCGCTGATCTCAGAAGGCAAATAATTTTGATAACCATCCAGGTTTACCAGATTGAGCTTCATCTTAACCAGATGATCCACGGATTCTCTGGGCAAATCCGTGTATTCTAAAATCGGCAAGGCCACATTTTCAGCCACCGTCATGGAGCCGAACAGGGCGGCACTTTGGTAAAGAACACCGATCTTTCTGAGTATCTGCTGCAACGCGTCTTCATCACATTCGGAAATGTCATCCCCATCGATGATGATTTTGCCCGAGGCGGACCGATGTAGTCCCAAAAGGCGTTTGAGCAAAGTACTTTTGCCGCTGCCGCTTCCCCCCAAAACAGCAAATATCTCACCTTCATAAACGTCAAATGAAATCCGATCAAGAATAATGTCATCACCGTATCTGGCGACTAAATTCTTAACCTGAATAACTACTTTTCTATTCATCAGTCCTGTCTTATCCCCAGTAACGCAATATGACGGCAAAACCGGCATCGGCCAGAATGATTAAAAAGATACTGCTGACGACGGCCGATGTGGTTGCTTGACCAACTTCGGCAGCGCCGCCCCTGACTTGAAACCCTCTCAGACAGCCGATCCCGGCAATCAGCAGCGCGAACACAGCCGCTTTTATAAATCCCGAAAAGACATCAAAAAGAGTTAATGTTTTCAACGTTTGGGCGATGTAGGCATTGGCCGTCAGGTCCAGCATAAATACCCCGACCACCAGACCGCCCAGTATGGCGAACAGATCTGAAAACAGTGTCAGAATGGGAACCGTAATAACGGAGGCGATTATTTTGGGTACGACCAGAAAACGCGTCGGGTCAAAGCCCATGGTGAACAGGGCATCGACTTCATCGGAAATTTTCATGGTTCCAATTTCGGCCGCAAACGCTGAACCCGACCTGCCAGCTACGATGATGGCCGTCATAATCGGCCCCAGTTCGCGGACCATGGACAGACTGACAAGGGATGCCACATAGATGTTGGCCCCGAACTGTTGCAGTTGAACCGAAGACATAAAGGCCATGATCAACCCCAGCAAAAAGCTGATCAGGCCCACAATGGGGAGCGCATCCACGCCGACCTTTTTCATAGATAAGAAGGTGTCATCTGATCGCAACGATCGGGGGTGCAAACAAACATGGATCAAGGATAAGCAGACAGACCCGATAAAAGAGAAAATAAAATTGAGATCTGCCGCCTGACCCAAGGCACCTTCGCCCAGGCGAATAAACATGTTGGGGTGAGATTTCCGGGTGAATGCGGCCGGTTCGCCTAATGCATCGTATTTGAGGATCGAGAGGATTTCTTTGACCCTCTTGTCGGCGTTTTTGAGGTAAAGCCGGCTTTTTTGGCCGGCCACCAAATTTTTTAATTCCACCAGGACCAGCACTCCGAAATCATCCAGATAGGTTACCTTTTCAAGATCGACGGTCAACGCGGGGGGCAGCGGGGGCTGCAAAATGGATTTTATGCCGGTGATGGTTTCGGCTGCCGTGGCAGCATCCATGCGGCCCTGGAGGTGAAGCGTCAGTGCCCCATCAGCGTTTTGTGAAACTGTATAGCGGCAGGATGGAAAGTCTTGTGGGTTACTCATAACTCAAGGCTTATCAAACTGGAGTTTTGTTAAATTTTTAACATCAATACCATAAGTATCTGTCAGCGAATCCATTTCCATCTGAAAGACCAGCCAGCCCACAAATGCTTTGTCTTTGTAAAGCTCAAAAGCGATCTCGGTGCTTTTTTTGCCCATGGGATGATCTTTTTTGGTACGGTAAACAGTGAGAACTTTGTGAAGTGAGTTATCATTTCCCTGAAATGCTATGGCGGCATAGCTGCTGCCGATCATGTCACCGGCAGAGATATCAGCCTTTGTTGAATACGCGTTCACCACCTTTTTGTCTTTGTCCAGCAAAACCAGGCCGGTATACGGAATTGCAGTCGTTTGCTGTATATTAAAAAACTGTTGCATTACTTGAATTATGGCTTCTGTGTTTTGACCGCCAAGTTGATCGGCCAACCATGAATTGAGCAGAAAATAATCTTTGGCCAGAAGGTTGTTGAGTTCCTTTTGTCTTAATTCTACGGCCTGGTGTCCTTTTGAATAGTACGGATAGCCCAGAAAAATCGTTGTTGCCAGAAGGCCAATTAAGACAAATGCTGAGATAAGCCAAAATAATGCATGCTTATATTTTTTCTCCATTTTTTTTGTGGCGGTAACATCGCGGCCCAATGAGAGGACACTCTGGAAGTTATGGTGGCCGTCGTAGAGCACGGTGAAGCTTGTCGAGATACAGCGTATGCCTTTCTGGGGGTGTTTGATATCAAAAACTTTTTCTCTGGTTGAATATCGGGTTTGAACCTCTTTTAAAAATTTTTTGTATTCGTCCGGTTTGACGTAAATTTCATCGACATTGGTGTCGCGCATCAGCGGCCAGTCCCTTCCATATAGTCTTTCAGCAGCAGAATTCCAAACAAGGATGCGGCCCTCCTTATCCGTCATAATAACGGCGTCCGGCAATTGATCGCTTACTTCCTTTAAGCCATAAAGCATTTGAGTTGCTTCAGTCAGCCATTGCGATAGACGCCGGATGATCTCAAGTCCCACAGTTGGGCATTCTTTCAAAAAGAGCATGATCTCTTCTTTCGGAATGCGAACAACCTCCACCTTTGTCTTTGCTTTAACAGAGGCTGTTCGGCTGTCCCCTAAAAAAAAGGAAACCTCTCCGAAGACAGATCCTTCTTCTGTGAAATCCCTTATTTTCTTATCCCCTTTGAAAATTTCAACCTGGCCGGCCACGAGGATGTAGAGGTCTTGCGAATCATCACCTTCTAAAAAGATTGTCTGTCCTGAAGTAAAAGTGATGAGGTATTTGGCTAAATCAGGATTGCTGATAATTTCATCTATTCTGATGCATTCCATATCGTAGCAATGTAGTCCAATGTTGATGAGCAGTCAATTTAAAAACTTTATCGAGCAAAAAGATTTGGAAATGAGAATTCAGAAGGGGCAGGTAGGAAACGAAAACAATGCGGAATTTAAATTGGAAATTCTAGCGCTTTCCATAATAATGTTCCGAATTACGGAAGTGCGGTATAAACGGGTGTACGGTTGTAGAAAAAAACGTTTGAAGACCGCAACGTTTTTTTGACAACCACTATATGATCTAAGACGGGTTGATTCGGGCAAAATACTCGTGGGGATCGAGTTCGTCGAAGGCGATCGTTGCCTGCCGCCGGGCGGCGTTGTAAAGTTTGCTGATGTAAGCCTTCCATTTGGCGTTCAAGCGGGGGTCGTCCTGAAAGGTCAGATCAATGGCATGATTGATCTCGTGTTTGAGAACCGCTTCGAGCCCGGGATTTTTTAGGACCCGGGCCGAGATGAAAATGGTCCGGTTATAATGGTTGTATGCCGCCGGCTGCCGGTCCCACTTTTCCCCGATATCGAACTGATCTTCCACCTCGAACCATTGTTTCTCGCCGTCTGTGTTGACGTCGACCCATTTGCCCGGCGTGACGTTGCCGTCCCCGTCGAGATCCACCCCGAATCCGAGTTCGGTCGGCAATGTTTCCTCGGCGCCCACGAAAATGCGGACAGCGTTGTTCTTTAAAAAAGCGGTCAGTTTTTCCGGAAAGGCTGCTATTTTTTGGGACACCAGCGCTTGATCTTGCGGTGCGGCATTTCCTCCGATGAACGGGTCGGAAAACGGGACCGCGCTCAGTGATTCAGGAGCAGGCACAAGCGGTTTTAAATTTAAGCCCGCTACAAATTTTTTGAAATAACCTTCGGTGGCCAGCGCGGTTTCAAACATGGATAACGGGTGATACTTCACCAGGTCGGGGAACTCCCCCAGGCAGGTGTGGGTGCTGGGGGTTAACTGGGCATGCGAAAAAATATCCTGCAGACTGTGGAGGCCGATGCCGAATTCCTGCTCGGCCGCATCGTAAAAGCCATCATCTGCCAGTCTGAGGGCGCGCTCAAGGTGGATTCTGGCGGCGGTGATGCGGGTGTCTTCCACGCCGGCCGGGCTGCGGTTATAATGTCGCTGAATGTCGCCGATTTCGCCCACCGTGCCGGTTATTCGGGGTTTGGTGCGATCCCGGGGATCGTGATAGTGGGTTTGGCTGATATCGACATCGTAGCATTTTGTGGCCATTCGGCCGGCCTGCTCTTCGCTAAAGCCGAATTTAACGGCAATATCGTAGGTGCCGAAATCTTCATCGGCGCGGCGGCCCGGATCGATGCTTCCCGTGTGAGGGCCTCTGTCCCAGGCGAACTGGGGCACTTGCTTGCGCAAGATACCCAGATAGCGCGCCTCTTTGGGAAGGTCGGATTGCGCTCCTTTGATAATTTCTTCGAACTTTCCGTAAGGGGCGGAGCGGTATTGATGCGTCTGATATTTTTTTTCAGTTATTCTGACTGCCAGCGGGTCGATCAGGCGGTCGACGGCAGTGACCAGCGAAGTGGAGATGCGGCTGGTTGACAAAAAGATCTTTTGTATCAGGGCACCTGTTTTTTTTGAAAAAGGAAAGTAGCGCGCATCCGGGCGGTAGTCACTGATCAAATGAAATGCGCGCAGCACATCGCTGTTGGTCCGGCCGGCGGTCAAAGATTGCGGCAGACCGACCTCGGCCAGATAGCCGGCCGGATCGAAGCGCTCAACGGCCCTGCCCTTAGTGCCCCTGCGTATATCTTTGTACTTTTCAAAAACCCGGGGAGCCAGGGCCGGCTTCCATTGGCCCGAGGCCAAAAGGTCATCCGGTGCGGCCAGGTTACGTTCGATTTCCTGTAAAAGCGCCCCATCTTCCCATATTTGGGGCTGAAAGAAATTTATTTTTGAAATAGACATCATCCTCTCGAGCGGGTTTACTTTGTTTTTCTCTGTATAAAATAGGGGGTTAAGGCGTGAGGGTCAAGAAGTATAAAAAAAAGGCTCGAGGTTCAGAGGTTCAGGGTTCCCCGGTTAAAATAGAGGTGAAATACGGGATGTGAATGAGAGCGGTAATTTAAAGGGGAAAATGGCAGCGGACCTGATGGGCCACATCAATTTTTTGCAGCCCGGGGGCAGCGGCTGGATCGGTGCAGACAGACGGGTGATCGTTTGCCTGAAAGACCGGACAGCGCGGTGCAAAGCGGCAGCCGGCTTGAGGTCGCTGAAAATCAAACACGCCCCAGTGGCCGTCGGAATTCATATCCAATGTTTTGGTCGCCTCATTGCTTTTTTTGTCAACCAGCGAAGACCAGAGAACAGCTGTGTACGGATGGCGCGGCGCGTTGGCGATGCGCTCCACCATTCCCATTTCGACGATCTGGCCCAGGTACATGACAGCCACCTTGTGGCTGATCAGTTCCACCAGCGGTAAATCGTGGGAAATGAACAGATAGGACAATTTGAGGTCTTTTTGCAAATCCCGTAAAAGATTGATGACCTGTGCCTGGATGGATACGTCCAGTGCGCTGGTGGGTTCGTCGGCCACGATGAAGCGGGCGCCCACTGCCAGAGTGCGGGCGATCCCGACTCTGCGTTTTTCACCGCCGGAAAGCTCATTGGAGAAGCTGCTCAGTTTGCTATTTTTTAAATTGACCATCTCCAAAAGTTCATTGATTCGGCCATCGGTTTCAGAGTCACTCAAGCGGTGGTGCACTGAAAGCGCCTCTTTAAGGATTGCTTTGACGCGCATCTTGGGATTTAATGCGGCGTCCAGATCCTGAAATATCATCTGCATCTGTTTTCGAAAGGGACGAAAACGGGCGGCCGACAGATGAGTGATATCTGTGCCGTTGAAAATGATCTTGCCTGCAGTGGCCGGGGTCAGCTTCAGCAGGGTTCGGCCGATGGTGGTCTTGCCGCACCCGGTCTCACCTACCAGACCCATGGTTTCGTTTTCCTTGATATAAAAGCTGACGTCATCCACCGCGGGAATCACATTTTCGCTGCCCTTAAAGGCGGAAGCGATTCCGCTACTCTGGCGGTAATACTTTTTAAGATTCTGAACATCTATTATGGTGTTGGTCGTGCGCATTGTGGTTAATTAATTCGTTCCTTAAACCTCATTTTTGTTCTTCTTGCGGCCATATTCGTATCACCACGAAGGACACGAAGTTCACGAAGGGCTTTAAAACTATTTTTTCAATTGTCATTTTTTTATCATTCTTGGTGTTCTTCGTGATCTTCGTGGTTAAATCACTTCTTTTTTACCGGCTCCGACCTTTCCTATCCATAAAGCCAGCAGCGTACTTTGGTGTTGGAGCCGATCAGCCTTAAATCCGGCTCCTGCTGCTGACATTGCTCCCTGATTTCATCGGTGACCTGGCGGCAGCGTGAATAAAAACGGCACCCTTTGGGCAGGTTGATGGTATCGATCACATCGCCTTTGATGGCCTGCAGATACGATTTTTTTCTGATCTGTGCGGGTGTCGGAATCGAGGCCAGCAGGGCCGCTGTATAGGGATGTTTTTCATTATCGCCCGTTGACAGGATTTCCCGTGAAGAGCCGTATTCCAGGACCCTGCCGCCGTACATGACAGCGACCTTGTCGGACAGGGTTTTGATGACATCTATATCATGGCTAATGAGCAGGGTGGTAACCTCGACGCTTGATTTCAGCTCGGCGAGCAGGCTGACAATTTTAGACTGAATCGTGGCGTCCAGCCCGGTGGTCGGCTCGTCTGCAATCAGAACCGATGGTTCCGCGGACAGGGCCATGGCGATCATGGCTCGCTGACACATGCCCCCGGAAAGCCCAAACGGATTATTGTCATAACGCAGCCGGGGCGAATCGATTTTTACCTGTTCCAGCCAATACAGGGCGCGTTCTTTGGCTTCTTTGGGATTTTTGATTGTCGTGTTCAGCATAATGGCTTCCCGGATCTGCCGGCCGACGCTGCTGAAAGGATTCATAGACGCTTTGGGGTTTTGAAAAATCATGGCGATCTCTTTGCCGCGCACCCCGCGCGTGACCCGATCGACATGTTTTTGCCAGCCGCGATTGTTTTTAAACACTTCTAGAATCCGGCCGTTTTGTTTGGTGATTTTGACATAATCTGAAATGTCCTGAAGCAGATTTTTTTGCACCCCGTTGGTTTTAAGCCCGATCTTGCCGCTAATCACACCGGGCTCGGCCGTGACCAGACCCAGGGTGGACAGGGCCGTGACACTTTTTCCGCTGCCGCTTTCACCCACTATCCCCAGAGTTTCACCTTTTTCCAACACAAGATCCACGCCGTCCACTGCCCGGCTGAAGGCCTGCCTGGAGCGCGAATAAAAATAGGTTCGCAAGTTTTCTATTTTTAATACCGGTCCGGCGGTCATTGATCCTGCTTCCTTTCCAGCATGTTGTTTAAGCCGTCACCCAGCAGGTGAAACCCTAAAATGGTCAGCAGAATCGTTATCGCCGGGACGGTTGAGGGCCAGAAATTGCCCTGCATCAAATAGTTGGCTCCGGACTGAACCATATTGCCCCAGGAAGGGGTCGGTTCCTGAACTCCGAATCCCAGATAACTGAGACTGGTTTCAACTAAAATGGCTTCGGCCATGCCCAGCGTGGCCTGGATGATCAGCACCGAACGGCAATTGTGCCACAGGATATGTTTAAAAATGATGGCCGCGTTTCTAAGGCCCAGGGCCGTGGCCGCTTCGATGAAATTTTTTTGTTTGAGAAATTGGATTTTACTCTTGATCAGCGAGGCCACCGTGGGGACATTGGTGATGCCGACCACCGTCATCACCAGGTAGATGTCGGGCTTAAATGCGGCCACCATCAGCAAAATCAGTACCAGACGCGGAAAGGAGTTAAGTAAATTGCTCAGATACGTTGCAGCGATGTCCAGCGCACCTCCCCAATAGCCGGCCAGAACCCCGAAACAGGTGCCCAGAATAAGGGAGATGGCAATGGCCAGCAAACCCGGCAGAAAATAGGCCTGAATCCCAATAATCAGCCGGGACAGGATATCGCGGCCCATAAAATCGGTGCCCAGCAGATGGCCTTCGCTATTGGGCGGTGCCATCAGCAGGTCCATATTGATCTCCTGAGGATCAAAGGGCAGAAAATGGGTCGCGCCTAAAATATAGGAGATGACCACCAGAGAAACGACGAAAAGCCCGTAGCCGATATAAACCCGATCGATGGGCCCGGCCTTTTTCCAGAACGGCACCGCCGTATGGTCACTGAATTCGGTGGTATGTTGGGTATACTTTTTCATATAAGTTTTTAGTAAGTTGTCACATACTCACCCTATCGATTCAAAGCAACGGTTCAAGGCTTACATTACAAGGTTCAGAGGTTCTGGGTTCAGGGGTTCAAGGGTTCTGGCCGCTGGCAGCTGGTTTCCGGCAGCCGCGGAGGGCTGCCCTACTTTCCGGTTTTCATCTGTCCTCTGACCTCTGACATCTGTCTTCGGCTCGGCTGCCTTCGATAAACTCAGGCCCTGAGCTTGCCGATGGGAGCTCGTCGCAGGCTGTTATCTAACCTCTGAACCTCTGAACCTTGAACCCTGAACCTGTCTATTCTCTTGAAGCGTGCGGGTTGATCATAATGTGCACCGCTGACTGAACCAAACTGCCCAGCCGCACAATGATGGCGGCCAGCAGCGTGATTCCCATAATCAGCGGATAATCTCTGTCTTGGGCGGCCTGCCACGCCATGCGGCCCATGCCTGGCCAATTGAACACCTGCTCCACCACAACGGCTCCGCCCAGAATAAACGGGACTTTAGCCGCGATGATCTCTGTTATCGGAATTAAAATCCCTTCCTTGAATGAATGCTTCCAGACCGAGGCGCCCTTGGCCCGCGCCGTACAGATGTACTCCTCGGAAAACACCCGGCTTAGCTCTGCGCGCAGATGACGAACCACTTCGCCCATGGTACCGTTGCTCAGTCCCAGCACTAAAACCGGCAGCATGAAACACAACCAGCTCCATTTTTGTGAACTTGAACCAAATGCCAGGGGAAACAGGCCGAACTGGTGCATTGAAATATAGATTACGATATAGCCCAGCCAGAAGACCGGTAAGGCAGACACAATATAGGTAAACATGGTCAGGGCCCAATTGACCGGAGTGACACCGCGTCTGGCTGAAAGGATGGCGATGGGCGCTGCAATGGACAGGGTGACGAACATAGAGCCTATGGTGAGATACAGGGTATTGATTCCCACCCGGATGATTTCCGTTAAGACCGGCAGGCCGGTTCGAATGGATGTACCCAGATTTCCTCTCACAAGGTTGCCCAGCCATGCCAAATACTGGGCATACCAGGGGGCTGACCCGCCCAGGCTTTTTCCGGAGGCGGATGCGGCCTGAGCTTTAAGCAAAGCCGAAAACGGATCACCGGGCGATAGGTACAGGATCAGGAAAATGACGAAGCTGACGCCTAACAGCAACAGGGCTGCAATCGCCAGCTCCTTCAACATTAAACCGGTGATGGGTCGGATGGAAGCCAGTTTCATGGGTACGATCGCCCGGGAAAAAGCAGGGTATCTTTATCAGATACCCTGCTAGGATTAACCGCTTGCCGCAAGTAAGCGTCTATCGCTGTTCGGATATGGGGATGAACCAATTATCCGCAAATGAGAAAAATTTGTAGGGATGAATGGCGACCCGTCTGAGTTTCTTATTGTAGGCCGCGTAGTTGGTGATGGTCCACAGAAACGTATATGGATTTTCATCGGCGATGAGCGCATGCAGTTTGCGGTTAATGGTGCGCCGTTTTTCATGGTCGAGGGTCAGTTTGCTCTCTACGATCAGGCTGTCCACATCCGGGTTGGAGAAGGCGCCGAAGTTGTTTTTCCAGGGACCGATCTCGGCCGAATGAAACAGAGACGAAATATCGGCTGAATCGTCAAATACCCAGGAAGCAAACATAATGTCGAAATCATGGTCGCGAAAGATATCTTCTTTCCAGGCCATCCATTCCTGAAACTCGGCATTGATCTCAACGCCGATTTTGGAAAGATAGTTGCGGAAGGCCAGAATCACCCGTTTGACCGCCTCGCTTTCTTTGGCGATGGGAACTTTAAGCGTTAAAGAAAGCTTTTGGCCGTCTTTTTCCATAATTCCATCATCGCCTCTGGCAAAGCCGGCTTCGGTTAACAGTTCCTCGGCTTTTTGAGGATCATAGGCCAGCGGCTGAACATCCAGGTTATAGGCCCAGCTACCGGGGGCAAACGGCCCGGAAATAATGGTGCCCTGTCCCTGGAAAAAGGAATTCAGCATTTCCTCGCGGTTGAGGGCATAGCTAAACGCTTTTCTGACGCGCTTGTCGGCCAGCAGCGGATTGCGGTTATTAAAACCGAAAAACGAATAGGAGAGCGCATTATAGGGCTGCATGACAAAGCGCTTGTCGCCCTGAATCTGCGGAATATCCCGGTGATTCACCAGAACAATCATGTCGATGGCATTGAACATCAGGGCCTGGCCCATGATATTTTGATCCGCAAAGGGTCTGGCAATGAACTTGTCGATGTGGGGACGGCCTTTGAAATAATTTTCGTTGGCCACCAGAATGATTTCCCGTTCAGCGGTGATATTTTTGAGAATATACGGACCGGTGCCGATCGGATTTTGAGCAAACGGGTCTTCGCGCGAAAGAAATTCCGAATTTTGCAGACCGTGTTTGGGGATAATTTTGAAGCTGAACTTGGCCAGGGCATTTAAAATAGGCCGTTTCAACGTAAACTGCACCGTGGTGTCGTCGACCCTGGCAACCGCGTCGATGAACTCGTAGCGGACCTTCAGCGGTGTGATGGTTTGAGGGTGCATCATGATGTTATAGGTAAAAATAACATCGTCTGCTGAAAACTTCACGGGTTGCTCGCCGTCTCTGGCGTGCCAGGTCACATCATTTCGCAGATAAAATGTATACGTGCGCCCATTGTCGGAAATATCCCAGCGTTCGGCCAGTTCGGGAACGATCTCCTGCTTTTGGTCGATACCGACCAGACCGTTGAAAACCAGCTCACAGATGCGCAACGCGATCATATCATTGCTGGTGACTGGATCCAGGGTTGCCGGTCGGCCGTATTCGCCGTAATTTAAGGCGCCGCCGTCGGGGCTTCCGTCACTTTTTGTCAGCGCCGCAGCCGGTGGCAGCATCATGACGAATACTACTAACAATGTCGTTAAGCTTACACAGGCGAACCTCTTCATAATTGCCTCCTTGAGTTTTATCGGGTATTATTCTTAGAACTGGTTTCAAAACCCCATCTAATGTCCGAATGCTGTGTTATAAGCCGACTCAAAATACTCACATACTAACGTGCATGCTCCGTTTTTGAGTCGACTTACGCCTTTTGAATTCATTATGAATAAATTTAAGATGTGAAATCCCGTATTTTGCGGGGGCCTTCGAACATAATCTAAGATTTTGAAACCAGTTCTTGTCATTATTTTTGTGCATTTTGGGGTTAAATTCTTTGCCATAAACCTTTTGCTGTTTTCAGATAATTGACTATTTTCGATTTTCGATTGTCTATTTTAGGAATGTGATCCATTTAAAATAAATAACAGACGGAGCGACACGCGGCGCAAGCGCCTGCGCTGCGCGAGCGACTTCCACAAATATTCAATCATCAATATTCAATCGTCAATTTTCCCTTCTTTGTTACCGGCTCAACGGGCCAACCGACCCAACCGTCATAAGCTACAAAATCTTCACATCTCCGGCGCTTTTTTGCTCCATGGAGTAGACCCCCTGAAGGGCGACCTGGATCTGGCGCACCGCCGGAAATTGCTTGCTCATTTCAAAAAATATCTCCAGAGCTTCTGAAAACTGTTTGGAGCGATAATAGGCCTCGGCCAGATTGACCAGCAGGAGCGGATCGTTAAATTCGATCCGGTTTTTGTTGCTCTTATCCCGGCCGGCTTCCATGTGAAACACCGCTTTGGAATAGTCTTTCTTCCACAAATAATATTTACCCAGCGCAAAGTTAAGTTTGTAAACCGCCCGGCCCTCACCGCGCTGGGCCATGGCTGAGGCCGTGATGACCACCTGGGGGATTTCAAATTGATGACGAATGCAACCCAGCAAAATTTCAGCCATCAGGTTCGGTTCGGGCTCTGACTGCAAAAGGGACTTTATTTGTTGCCGGGCGGCATCTCTGTTGCCCAGTTGATACTGATTAAAGGCCTGGCGAATTCTGGCGCGGTTTTTTAAGCGCGACGAGTTGCCGCCGGCTGAGATAAATTCCTTTATCAAGCGCTCGGATTGATGCGGGCTGTCCAGCAGCCCGTAGCTCTCAGCAAGATAATAGCGAGCCAGATTGTTGACCTTTTTATCTGTCGACGAATTGGCTTTTTCGAGAAATTTTACGGCGGCCCGGCCGTAAAATATGGAAAGGTTTCCGAGCAGGGCCGGGTCATAATACCGGATCACCTTGTTTTTGGCCGGGATTTCCTGATGAAAAAAAGCCTTTAGATCCGCCTGTCTGATCAGCTCGAAGCCCTTCTCAAGCGATCCTTCTTTGGTGTAAACATAAATTAAGTCGTTGGTGATCTGGATCGACGGTACCCGGCCGGACTGCCAAATCTGTCGCAGGGCATTTTGGGACATGATCAGCGGTTTTTTTTCGGCTAGGCCCACACGGCAGTAAGCCGCTGCCAGCGAGGTTAACCGTTCCGGCTGATTTGTTTCTACGTGCGACCACAGATCATGGGCGCGGTTGTGTTTGCCCTGCAGGTAATAGGCCGTTGCCAGACCGATCCTGGCCAGATCTTTGTCCACCGGCCGGGCATGTTTATCATCCAGAAATTTTTTAAAAGCAGCGATCGCTTCAGTCCGTTCGCCGGCTTCAAGATGGGTTTTAGCCAGATAAAGCTGGATTAAATGGCTTTCAGCAGGACCTTCAACCGGCAGCAGCCGCATGAGATATTCCCGGTTAAATACGATGGCGGCCTGATACAGATCCCGGTAAAGTTTGGCGTTTGCCAGACAACTCATGCCCAGGCCGAGATAAATTTTATCCGATCGACCTGAATCGTTGGACGCCAGATGGTTGTATAGCAAATTGATGGCTTGCTCATAACGATGCTTTTTATAAAGCTGCATGCCTTGTTTAAGCGGATCGTTTGCCGCATAAGCGGACACCCCCAGCAGCATGATGATGATCCATGCGGCTTTTTGAATCCAGACGACCGTCACATTTTTTTCGGTCATTTGTTTAGTCATGATTTCGCATCATCCGATCCAAGCCATTATTCCTTCAGCATGGCGATATAGATATGGTCCCATTGTTCGACCTGGGCTCTGAAGGCCAGAATCCCATCCGCCGAACAGGACACATCGTGGTTCATTTTTGTTTGCGTATTGATCGCCTGCTCTTTCTTTTGCTCGACATCCACCATATAAATCGGGTTGTAGGCAAGATGGTCATTTTTCACATATATGATTCTTTGGCTGTCCGGCATCCAGGCCGGTCCCCGTTCGGTATCCGGAGTCACATTGAGCGCCACGATCTTTTGTGCCAGCGCTGCGCCTTCGACCGGGTCGGAACCATCCGCGGCGATGACGACGATGCACCAGACCTTGGGGTTATTTTCCAGGTTGTAATTTGAGTAAAAGGCAATTTTTTCACCGTCCGGTGACCATACCGGCCTTAAGTCATCATAGTTCCAGTGGGTCAGTGCCTTCAACGTTTGTGCCGGTCGGTTGGTGTCTTCGATCATGAAAATATCGTGATTTTCATTACTACCGTAAATCATGACGATTTTTTTACCGTCCGGTGACCATTGCGGATACAAAAAAGTCTTGTGTCCGTTTGTTAATTGGGTCACCTTGCGCGAGGCCAGATCCATTAAATAAATATCTGCTTTGCCGGTGCGCCCGGACACAAACACCAAACGGTCCGCTACCGGGCTCCAATGCGGATGGCTGTCTTTGGCTTCATCGTCGGTCAGACGAATAGGACTTTTGTGGCCCAGGGCCGGAAGCAGATAGAGATCATAATTCCCGCTGCCGCCGTTGCTCATAAACACCAGCCGGCTTTCATCCGGCGACCAGGCAATCCCGGCATTGTAGCTGATATCTTCAACGATATCGGCAAACAATGAATCCATCTCCCGGTCTTCCCTGAACTGCCGGTGATATATTTTCTGCAGTATCGAGCCGTCAGAACGGGAAATGATAATTTCGCGTTTGTCTTCGATGCTGCGTTCAAACGCCATCAGTTTGCCGGTCGGTGACCAGATGGGATTGGAGTCATTGTGGCCCGCAGTAATATCGGTAAAGGCCCGCACATACAGCGGGTCTATTTCAGGGGCTGCAATCGAAAAATCCGACCAGTCGATCTCCGACAGACCTATCCCGAAGTCTTTTTCTGCGGCTGAAATGTCGGATTGATCCGCCGCTGTATCGATGTTGGATTTATCCGACTGCGAATCCAACGATTCCGACACACCCACCACTTCCCCGTCTTCAGCCGTAATTTGCGGTTTCTCGCTATCCGGTTGATCCTCATTGGATTGCGCCTCATCAGCTCTGGATGCCTCATCATTGGAACCGGAATCAGAGCCATCCGCAGCCACTCCGAGGCTCCAGGTCATGGTGGTCATCAACAGGATTAAGCCAAAGGTCCGGATTACCGTCCTTAGATTCAAATTCCGAACCTCCCGTTAGGTTAGATCCTTTATCTGATCCCAGTATTTTCTGGCCGCATTGCGGGTCTTGACAAA
>Ga0255055_10000650_pt1 | contig 26393 bp, 28 predicted proteins | sample JV7_2_27_MG_FD_188633 | JGI IMG/M metagenome (GOLD analysis project Ga0255055, IMG submission 188633) | Seawater microbial communities from Jervis Inlet, British Columbia, Canada - JV7_2_27 | ecosystem: Environmental > Aquatic > Marine > Inlet | place: Canada: British Columbia | collected...
GTCGGACCCCGCCCCGCGTCTCTCGGCCTGCTGTACCACGCGCTTGGCGCGCGCGACCCAGACGCCGACGTTCTCGGGTCGCAGATCCACCCAGCCGCGGGCCACCGCCTGCTCCACGTCGCCATCCTCCGGCTGGATGATGACGACCTCGCCCCTATAAACCTTCCCGTCGGGAACGATGATCGGAAGGCCCACAGACACGATGGTGGAGCGCAGCTCGGCATCCTGTCCGACCAGCGCCACCGCCTCGGCCGAGAGGGCCCCGGCCTCGCTCGCGGCCAGCTCCGCCACGGACCGGCGCAGCCTCGAGAGCACGAACGCCTCGTACAGCGCCTTGGTGAGGCGCGGCGGCCCCAGGCTCTCGAACGCCACTGAGTGAATGCCGTGCCGCTTCTCGAGGTCCTTCAGGCGGTCGATCGCAAACGCGCGCAGGATGCCCGCCTGGTAGGTGGGGCCGGCCGTGGCGGCGTCCAGCGCCGTCATGATGTCGCGGCCCGTGGGATGCCCCTGCAGCTCCATGATCACGTACGCCGCCACCTCTTCGGGCGTGATGAACTCCATCTGGCGCAGCGCCGTCACGGTTTCGAACTCCTCCCGTGCGAACTGGCCGTTCTCTCCGCAGTCTGCCCAAACGGACTCGAGCACCGCGCCGGTATCGACCCAGCCGTCGGCAGCGGGGTCGAACGCCGCGCCGACGTCCAGCGGCGTGGGGCAGTCGATCTTCTGCACCGGCTCTCCCTTGCGACGCACCGGTCCGTATGCGATGTCGCGCCACGCTATGGCCGTGGTCGGCTTGATCTCCATCGTGGCGGGCGCGCCCGGAGTCCGCGCCACGAGCCAGAGCAGCAGCGAATGCGCGCCGGCCACCGCAGACTTGGTGAGCAGCGTGCGGGAGGGACGTTCCTCGGAGTGCGTGTACGGGATGTTGAGGCCCATGCCGCCCGTGCCGCTGGTCCCGATCTTCACGTACGCATCCGTCGGGAAGGCCCTCAGGCACTCCCGCATGATCTGTATGTGGCGGATGAGCTGCGGCATCGGAATGGACAGGATGTGCTCCTCCACCTGCTCACGGCTGACGGGGCCGGAGCGCGCTGCATCGAGCAGCGAGCGCGAGCTGTGGAACACGTCCTGATATGCGAACGCCGTGGCGGTGTTGATGCAGTCGACCACGGCGTCGGGCTCGTAGCGATTGAAGAGCTGAAACAGAAAGCTCCGCTCGAGTACCTCCCGACTGAGCTCGCCGAGAATATCTCCCAGGACCAGCTCGCGGTGTGCCGGATCGGACAGCATCTCGCTCCGCTCCAGCTTGGCGACACTGGTCGGTACGAACACGTCGCCCCACTCGGCGCAGACCTCGGTCCCGTCGGCGCAGGCCGACAACCACTCGGAACCCTCGGTTACCTCGTCCTCGTACAGCGCTACGAGCACGATTCTCCTGGGCTGGAAGTCGAGCAGCTTGCGCGCCACCGCCCGACCCACCAACCCGCTGCCACCCAGAATGAGTATCGTCTTGCCCTTGAGTTCCATCGCTCGCTTCCCGTATCAGGCCGCGCACATGTCGCGCACCGCCTGGAGTTCACGCTTCGACAGATAGCGCCACTTGCCCGGAGCCAGGCGGCCGAGTCGCACTGGCCCATGGCTCAGCCGGGTCAGCCGCTCCACCTTGAGTTCCAGGCGCTCGCACAGCCGCCGCACTATGCGGTAGCGTCCCTCCGCAAGCACCAGCGTGAGGTCCGTGGAGCCTCGCTCGCCCTCTCGCACGACCGCCTTCACCAGTTGAACCGGGCGGCCGTCGATCACGATCGGCTGCGCCAACTTACGTCGAATCTCGTTGACCGGGCGCCCGTGCACCAGCACTCGGTAGGTGCGCTCCACGGCGAACCGTGGGTGCACCATCTGATGGGCCCCCGTGCCGTCCGTGGTCAGCAACAGGAGTCCTGACGTCGCGACGTCGAGCCTCCCAACGTACGTGAGCCCCGGCACGTGGGGGAGCAGCTCGAACACGGTGCGGCGACCCTGCGGATCCCGCTTCGTGACGACATACCCCAACGGCTTGTTGAGCGCGATCCAAACGCTCTGCGACTGGGTGATCCGGCGGCCCCCAACGGTGATCCGGTCGGTGTCGGGATCAACGCTCACTCCGAGCTCCGCAACCCGCCCGTTCACCTTCACACGCCCTGCGCGTATCAGATCCTCGGCCCGCCGCCGCGAGGCCACCCCGGCCCGCGCCAGGGCGCGCTGCAGCCGCATGGTGGTCACGGTTCGCTCGTCTCCGGCGCCTCTACCGGAGCGTGCAGCGCCACCGACAGCTCCTCCAGCCTGGGCAGGTCCTCGATTCCCTTGATCCCCAGCAGTTCCAGGAACGATGACGTGGTGCCGTAGAGCAGCGGACGCCCGAGGCCTTCTGCGCGTCCCACGGCCTCCACGACTCCGCGCTCCTGCAGGGAGCGCAGCACACCCTCGACCGATACTCCGCGGATCTCCTCGATCTGCGCTCGGCCCACGGGCTGGCGGTAGGCGATCAGAGCCAGAGTCTCCAGTGCGGCCCTGCTGAGCTTGCGCGGCCTCGTCACCAGATGGGCTTCCGCTATTGCGTCGGCGAGCTCGCGGCGGGACACCACCTGATAGCCGTCGGCCACCTCGGTCAACTCCACTCCGTGACCGTGCGCCTCGTAGTGCTCGCGCAACTCTTCCAGGGCGGCGCGGACTTCGTCCTCCGTCGCCTCGGGCGCGAGCCGGTGCAGCTCGCTCAGCGAGAGAACGTGGTCTGCCGCGAACAACGCGGCTTCAAACAGCTGTGCTATCGGGTTCACGGACTATTGCCACCGTGCCAAAGGACTTTCGTTGAGCCAGGCTGATGCGCCCCGTGCGCGCCAGCTCGAGCAGGGCCAGCAGTGTGGAGAGCACGTCGACGATGCTCACACCCTCTCCCATCGCCTCGAGCAGGGTCAGTTCCTCGCGCTCCTCCAGCAACCCGAGGATCCGCTTGGTGGCGCCCTCCACGTCCAGTGGACGGGGCACCACACGGTGCAGCACCGCCTCGGGCATGGACTCGATCAGCTCCTCGATCGCGACCAGCAGCTCATCGACGCTGACCGCGAGCGGCCGCGGCGGCGCCTCGGGAGCCTCCGGCAACCACCCGTGCGGGAACCGCCCGGCGTGCGCGCTGGCACGCTGCGCCAGCCAGTCCGCCACCTCTCGGATCTGTTCGTACTCGAGCAGGCGCCGCACCAGCTCGGCCCGCGGATCCTCCCACGACTCGTCGTCGAAGGGACGCGGCAACAGGAGTTGGATCTTGATGCGCAGCAGCTGCGCCGCCATCTCCAGATAGTCGGCGGCCTCGTTCAGCCCCAGCACTTGGATCGACTCGAGGAATTGATCCGCTATGGACGCGATGGGGATGTCGGCGATGTCGATCTCCTGCTCCCGAATGAGATGGAGCAGCAGGTCGAGCGGACCCGAGAAGCCTTCGAGCTTCACGACGAACGGGGTCTCGTGCGACTGCACGATCGGCGAGACCGTCATATCGCGCACAACGGGAACGGCCGCAGTGTGTACGGCGCGGCCAGATCGCATGCGACACCCTGCAGCGCGAAGGCCGGAGTGAGCAGCCCGTAGAGCACCTGTGGGGCGATCAGGATGAGCAGCATCAAGGCGAACACGCCGTAGCGCCCGACCGCCCGGTACCGAGCCGCCCACTGCGGCGGCAGGACATGGTACAGCAGGTGCGAGCCGTCGAGCGGAGGAATCGGGATCAGGTTGAAGAAGGCGAGCAGCAGGTTGAGCCACACGCCCCAGAAGAACGCCCGTTGCACCAATGCCAGGATCCCCTCCGTTGCCGGGATGGCCCCCGCCACGGCACCGGCCGCGATAGCCAGCACGAGGCACGCGAGCGACAGCACCGCGTTGGTCACGATCCCCGCAGACGACACGATGAGGTCACCACGCCTCGGATCGCGGTAGTTGCGCGGGTTCACCGGGACCGGCTTGGCGCCGCCGAACACGATTCGGCCCCCGGACCCGAAGAACACCGCCAGCGGCAGGAGCACGGTCATGAAGGGATCGATATGCTTCAGCGGATTCAGGGTCAGTCGTCCGAGCTCCTTGGCCGTCGGGTCCCCCTGCTTGAGGGCTGCGTAGCCGTGCGCATACTCGTGCGCCACCATGGAAAAGAGGAGCACGGGCAGCGCCACTAGGAGTTCGTACACGGTGGGGTGGGTCACTCGGTTGGTGCGGCCGAAAGCTAACGGCGCCCTGCGCCGGTGTCAAAGGCGTAGCGCCTTGACTGGCAGACACTTGCGCGATAGTATTCCGATCGGTTTTCGGGGCCCGGTTGGCCCCGTTTTCTCACGAGGAGTGTAAGTGCCGAACATCAAGTCAGCCAAGAAGCGCATGCGACAGGCCGAGGTTCGCCGGGCGCGGAACCGGCAACAGAAGAGCGCCCTGCGGTCAGCTGTGAAGAAGGTCAGGCAGGCTGGTACGCAGGAAGAGGCGCAGGCCGCCTACAAGGAGGCCGAGCAGCTGTTGGACCGCGCCGCCCGCAAGCACCTCGTGCCGAAGAACGCAGCGGCGCGCAACAAGCGCCGGCTGCACAAAGTCGTAGTCGCAAGGGGATCCAAGAAGTAGCTAGAGCGCTGCGAGCTCTGCGCCGCAGCGCTCGCAGTACCACTCCGTGGGGAGATTCGGCGCGCCGCACTCCCCGCACTTCACGGTCTTGGCCGAGCCCTTCGTGGGCGTGGCCTGCTCCTTCAGCGGCCCGACCCCTTCAGCTCCAACAGCAGACGTCCGCGACGGGCGTGGCGCATCCCCCAACTGCTGTTCCTCTTCGTTCGTGACCGGCGAGACCAGGTCATCGGTAGAGAGCCGCGGCTGGGCGCCGCTCAAGCGGCGTCTGGGCTGGTTCTCTTCACCCGTAACGGAGCGCAGAAACTCCAGCTCGTCGAAGGCGTCGGTCTGGGCCGGCTCGGCCGGCTCCGGAGCCGCTTCCTCGGTGGCGGGCGCCACTACGATCTCGGGCTCCGGTTCTGGCTCCGGTTCGGGCTCGGCCTCGGCCTCGGTCACGGGTGCCGGCTCGCTCTCGGCCGTGCCCACCGCTGACACGACTTCCTCGAGGCCGGCGATCTCATCCTCGACGGCCTTGAGCTCATCCCGGATCCTGACCAGCGACTCGAGGATCTCGCTGCGCAGCTCGGTCCACCTGGCCTCGTCGAACTCCCCCACCGTGTGGCGCAGCTCGGCCTCTGCCATGCGCTCCGACTCGTGTGCTTCCCGAGCCGCCAGGTCGTCGCGCGTGACCCGCTGCTCGTCCAGCTTGGAAGAGAGCTCCTCGCGAAAGCCCTGCAGCTCCGCGAGGACCACCCCGTAACGCTTGCCGTAGTCGGACTTGACCTTTTCCCGCACCCCCTCGGGCGTCTCGTCCGTGGCCTGGTTCAGGCGCTGGAGCCACTGCTCGATCTGCCGCTTCTCGTCCAGCAGCTTCTGGATGTCGGCGGTCGAGCCTTTGGGGCGTTTGGCTGTCAACTGCTCTCTCCTACGGGCTGGACGACGTGGAGGCGCCGGCCAGCGGGCGGGGGCTAAACTGCTATCCTGTTAAGATATAACAACTTTGGGCATTTCCGTCACGCGCTGCAGCGGCGTGCGTCACGCTTTCCTACCCTGTGAAGACCGTCACACCACCGACCAGGGTACGCTCCACCTTGCCGGACAGTTCCCAGCCCCCGAACGGGGTGTTGCGGCTCTTGGACAGGAAGGCGGCCGGATCCACCACCCCGCGCGCCTCGGGGTCGAACACCGTGACGTCGGCCGCCACCCCGCGGCGCAGCGTGCCGGCCGGCAAGTGGAAGATCCTGGCCGGCTCGGTGCTCATCCGGTTTATCAGCTCCGGAAGCGTGAGGTAGCCCTCCCCTACCAGCTGCGTGAGCCCGATCCCCAGGGCCGTCTCCAGCCCGATGACGCCGAACGGCGCATCGTCGAACTCCCGCTCCTTGGACTCGTAGTGATGCGGTGCGTGATCGGTCGCGATCACGTCGAGAGTCCCGTCCTTGAGCCCGGCGCGGACGGCCTCGATGTCGGCTTCCTCGCGCAGCGGCGGGTTCATCTTGGCGTTCGTGTCGTAGCCCTCGGTCGCCTCGTGGGTGAGGGCGAAGTGGTGCGGCGCGCCCTCGGCCGTAACGTTCACGTTGCGGTCCTTGGCGCGCCGGATCAGCGCCACCGACTCCCGGCTGGACATGTGGCACAGATGCATGTGCCCCCCCGTCAGCTCCGCCAACAGGAGGTTGCGCGCCACCATGATCGCCTCGCAGGCGGAGGGAATGCCCTTCAGTCCCATCCTGGCCGAGACCGTGCCCTCGTGCATCACGCCGTGCTTGAACAGGTAGGGGTCCTCACAGTGCTCCGCCACGGGGATCCCGAACGAGCGCGCATACTCGAGCGCACTCCGCATGATCTGGGTGGAGACGACCGGGTGGCCGTCATCGCTCACGGCCACGGCGCCGGCGTGCACCATCTCACCGAACTCCGAGAGCTGCTCGCCCTTCTGCCCCAGCGTGGTGGCCCCGATGGGGTAGACGCGGGCCGCGCCGGCGTCCGCCCCCTGCTTCACGATGAACCCGATGGCCGCCTGGTTGTCGGTCACCGGGTCGGTATTGGGCATCGCGCACACCGATGTGAAGCCACCCGCCGCAGCCGCCCGGGCTCCCGACGCCACCGTCTCCGCATCCTCGCGCCCCGGCTCGCGCAGATGGACGTGGATGTCCACGAGGCCGGGCGCCACGACCTTGCCCTTGCAGTCGACGATCTCCGCTCCGTCGGGCGCCGAGAGCTTCTTCTTGAGCGCCTCGACCTTGCCGTCCACTATGAGGAGATCCGCCACGGCATCGTGGTTCTGCGAGGGATCCACGACCCGCCCGCCCTTCAAGAGCACCGGCTTCATTCTTCAACCTCCCGGCCGCTTCCCTTGGCCGCTTCCGCCAACTCCGGCCTGCCTCCCGCCAGCAGATAGAGCACGGCCATCCGGACGGCCACACCGTTGGTGACCTGGTCCAGGATCACGCTGTGGGGGCCATCGGCCACGCGAGAGTCGATTTCTACTCCGCGGTTCATCGGACCCGGATGCAGGATCAGCAGATCATGGGGCGCCTGCTCCAGCCGCTCCAGCGTCACGCCGAAGACCCGGTAGTACTCCCGTAGCGAGGGGATGTATCCGGCCTTCATCCGCTCCAGCTGCAGCCGCAGGATGTTGAGCACGTCGGCCCACTCGATCGCTTCCTCGATGCGGCGGAACACGGTCACCCCCAGCCCCTCGATGCCACCCGGCATGAGGCTCTGGGGTCCGCACACGGCGACCTCCGCTCCCAGCTTCCGGAGCCCCCAGATGTTGCTGCGCGCCACCCGGCTGTGGGTGATGTCGCCGCATATGCAGACCTTCAGCCCATCGAGCCTGCCGAACTTGTCCCGGATCGTGAGCATGTCGAGCAACGCCTGCGTCGGATGCTCATGCGTGCCGTCCCCACCGTTGATCACGTTGGAGGGAATCCGCTCCGCCAGGAACTTCGCGGCGCCGGAGGACGGGTGGCGCATCACGACCATGTCGATGCGCATCGCCTCCAGGTTGCGGGCGGTGTCCACCAGGGTCTCGCCCTTCTGCACCGCCGAGCCGGCCGCCACGACGTTCACGGTGTCGGCGGAAAGTCGCTTCTCGGCAAATTCGAAGGAGATGCGGGTTCGGGTGGAAGCTTCGAAGAACAGGTTTACGATGGTCTTGCCGCGGAGAGCCGGGACCTTCTTGATGGTGCGCTCGCTGACTTCCTTGAACGGCTCGGCGGTGTCGAGAACGAGTTGAATCTGTTCCTTCGTCAGGGGCTCGAGACCGAGCAGATCCTTGCCGAGCGTCGGAACCGTCACGTATTACCTCCGTGCACGAGCTCAACCGCATCCCGCCCATCCAGCTCGGCGACCAGTACGTCCACCCGGTCGCTCGACTGGGCATCGACTTTGAGTCCAACGATGTCTGCCTGAATCGGGAGCTCGCGCCCCCCACGGTCCACCAGCACAGAGAGTCCGATCCGTGCCGGCCGGCCGAAGTCGGCCAGCTGATCCAGCGCGGCCCGGATGGTGCGGCCGGTGAACAGAACGTCGTCCACGATCATCACCCACCTGTCGTCGAGATCCACCGGAAGCCGTGTTTCCCCGACCACGGGCCGGGGCCCGATGGTCTGCAGGTCGTCGCGGTAGAGGGTGATGTCCATGACGCCGAGCGGCACCGTGGCGCCCTCGGCCTCTGCGATCATCCTGCAGAGCCGCTCGGCCAGGTCCGAACCGCGCCGCTGAATCCCGACCAGCACCAGACGGTCGGTACCGCCGGCGAACTGAACGATCTCGCGGGACATCCGCTCGAGCGCCGCGCCGACGCCCGAGTCATCGTGCAGGATTTTCCGCTCAGAAGGAGTCATGGCTGCAGCAAGTTAGACGCGGCGCCTGAGGGCGTCAACGCGGCGTCACCGGCGTGATTGGCGCGAGACCCGCGAGCACCGCCTGGACATTCCTGGCGGCGAGCCCCGCCATCGCTTCGCGGGTGCGGGTGGTTGCGCTTCCGACGTGAGGCAGAGCCATGACCCGGGGGTGCCGCACCAGGCGCTCAGGCACGTTCGGCTCCGCGGAGAACACGTCCAGTCCCGCGCCACCCAGGTGGCCGCTGTCCAGCGCATCCAGCAGGGCCGTCTCGTCCACCAGGTCGCCGCGTGCCGTGTTCACGAACAGTGCTCCGGGACGCATCCGGGCGAACTCCGCCTGCCCGAACATGCCGCGCGTCTGGGGAGACGACGGAACGTGAACGGACACGACGTCGCTCTGGGCCAGGAGGTCGGACAGCTCAGCCCGCTCGGCGCCCGTGGCATACTCGAACTCGGGCCGGGGCGCCGCGTCGGCGTAGAGGACTCGCATCCCGAACCCGCCGGCGCGACGCGCCACAGCCTGCCCGATACGGCCGGCCCCGACCACGCCCAGGGTGCTGTCCCTCAGCTCGAGTCCCAACAGCTGCTGCGGGTGCCATCCCTCCCAGCGATTCTCGGCGAGCAGCGCCTGCCCTTCCTTGAGCCGGCGCGCCGTCGCCAGGATCAGCGCCCACGTGAGGTCGGCGGTCGCGTCGGTCAGCACGTCGGGCGTGTTGGTCACCGCCACCCCCCGCTCGGCGGCCGCCTCGAGATCGATGTTGTCGTACCCGACGGCGCAGTTGGCCACGATCCGGAGGTCGGGGAGCCCGTCGAGCTCCGGCGGCCCAATGCGGCGCGAGAGGAGAGGGAGGATCGCAGCGTACGAGCCACTGGGTGTCGGCTCGTCTGCGGCGAGCCACTCCACCCGGTGACCCGGCACCGGATCGGCCGGGAGAAGCTGCCTGAGTTCGGACGCTATGAGGACGGCGGTCATCGGGGTGGAAACTAGCTCATAGGGCGTCTATTATGCACCGGTCCACGGGCCGCACGCGGCCCGCTTGCTGGACGGTTCAGAGGCAGTCTGGAGAGGTGTCCGAGTGGTTGAAGGAGCCGGTCTCGAAAACCGGTAGACCCTTGCGGGTCTCGTGGGTTCGAATCCCACCCTCTCCGTTCACGCAAACAACGGCACGTTCCACGGTCCCCCCGCTCGCGAAGGCGTTCCATGACTGACTCCACGACCGATTCCGACCTGCGCTGGCTCCCCAAGGGGCTGCGCAAGCACTTCGGGAACTTCTCGTTCCTGCTCATCGTGCTGCTCATCCTGCTGCTGGCACACCCGTTCATCGCCGGAGAGAAACAAGGCGAGTTCTTCACAGCTGGGTTCACGCTGGCGTTCCTGGCCGGACTCTACGCCGTCCGCGGCGAGCGGCGCACGCTGAAGGTGGGACTCATCCTCGTCATCCTGGCTATCGTCGGGAGTTGGGCCTCTTACTTCACCGGCAGCACGGCAGTGCTGGCGGTCGGCCGTCTATTCGAGGCCGCCTTCCTCGTATTCGTGACCTTCGTGATCCTGCGGTACATCATGACGGAGACGGAGGTCACGGGCGACACGATCTACGGCGCCGCGTGCGCCTACATCATGATCGGCCTCGTCTTCGCCATGGGGTACGCGTGGCTGGAGACGTTCCAACCCGGCTCTTTTAGGGGTATCGCGGAGAATCCGGACCAGCACGTGTGGGAGTTCATCTACTTCTCGATGGTGACCCTGACAACCCTGGGCTACGGCGACATCACGCCGGTTCACGAGGGCGCAAGATCGATGGCCACACTCCAAGCCATTCTGGGGCAGTTTTACGTGGCGGTCCTGGTGGCCCGCGCCGTCACCCTCATGGTGCCCAGGGCGAAGAGGTCCTGAGTCTCCCAAACGCAAAACGGGCGGCCCGCCAAGCGAGCCGCCCGCCAACCTAGTCGTCAGTTTCCTGGAGCTACTAGAACGTCACGCCGACCGTGAACAGCAGCAGCGTGTTGTTGAAGCCGGCCACCCTCTGGAACAGGAAGTCGGCGTTGGCCGTGATCGAGATCTTCTGCCCCACCGGCACGTCCCAACCGACCCCGGCGGTGACGCCGGCTCCCGACTCCCAGGTGGACTGCGAGCCGCCGGCCGTGATTATCTCGGCCGCGGCCACACCGACTCCGAGCTTGACGAAGCCCCCCAAGTCCAGGCTCGGGTAGTACTGCCCCACCAGCGTGAAGTTTCCGCTCGAGAGCGAGAGATCGTCGGTCTCATCGCGGTACCACCACTCCACTTCGCCACCGAGCAGCAAATGCGGAGAGAGTGATCCGCCCGCCCGGATGTACCCGGCGAAGCCGGACTTGGACTCCCCGTCGGAGCTGTTGGACAGGTTCCAGCCGCCCCCCAGGCCGAGCGAGAACCACATACCACTGCGGCGGTGCTTCTCCATCTCGAACTGCGCCTGCGCGGGCGCGGCGGCCCCGGCCAGGGCGAAGACTACGAGCAGGGCGCCGAAGGGGACCCGCCTGGCGATCAATGCCACGTTGCCCCCACCGTGATGAGCACGGCCCATGCCTTGACGGTCTGGTCCTCGACCGAGACGTTCTGCCACAGGAAGTCCACGTTGGGCGTCACGAAGAAGTTGCGGGCGAGCTGAATGTCCCACCCGATCCCACCCGTGGCGCCGAACCCGTACTCCTTCTCGGCCGGAGGAATCAGGCCCTCCACGTCCGTATCGCCCACCCAGTCATACACGCCCAGGCCGGCGCCGAGCTTGATGTAGAGCCCCATGGGATAGAACGGGAACACGAAGGCGCTGCCCGTGATGTTCATGCGCGAAATCCACTCGTCGGCGGCCTCGTTACGCTGGACCCAGTAGGAGACGTCGGCGCCCACGAGGAAGATCTGGCTGAGTGTGCCGCCGAGCCGGAGGAACCCTGCGCCCCCCGTCAGCGACGAATCGCTGATGTCGTCGCTGGTCCAGCCGCCACCCAGCCCGATACCGGTCCACCAGCCGTTGTGTTTCGTCTCCTGCTGGGCCGTGGCGGGGCCGGCCAGGCAGACGAGCAGCGCTGCGACCGAGAGACCCGAGTTTAGACTCCGCATCACCACCTCCTCGATTCGACGGGGCGCCGGGACACGGTTTCAGTACGTCCGGCCCGGGCACTGATACAATCTGGTGCATTGGAAGGCCTTTGCCCACCCTGCCCCACGCCGGTTACCATAATCCACCATTCCGAGGTCCGCCAGCGCTGCGCGGGCGGCGTGCTTGGCAGATCACCTTCTTGTTCTTGGCTAGGGAGTCGATTGATGGGATTGATGCGGACCCTTCTGCTCAAGGCATCGGAGAGTCGTTGGCTGGCCGACCACGCGGGCCGGCGCCGGTTCGCGCAGCGGGCCGTGCGGCGCTTCATGCCAGGCGAGGACATCGCAGCGGCTCTCACCGCCGCGGAGCAGTTGGGTGAGCGGAACATCCCGACCCTGATCACGCTGCTGGGTGAGGCCATCACAAACCGGTCGGAGGCCGAGCAGGTCGCCCAGCACTACGTGGATGCGCTGGAGCGGATCGAGCGCCGGGGACTGAAGACACAGCTCTCGGTCAAGCTGACGCAGCTGGGCCTGGACATCAGCCGCGACCTCTGCGCCGAGCAGCTCGCCACCGTTGTGGAGCGGGCGGCCGCACTCGGTAACTTCGTGTGCATCGACATGGAGGGTTCCTCCTACGTCGATGCCACGCTCGACCTCTTCCGCTCCGTGCGCCCCGACCATCCCAACGTCGGGATCTGCCTGCAGGCCTACCTCTACCGCACCGCGGAAGACTTCGACTCTCTGCTCCCGCTCTCCCCGTCCGTCCGTCTCGTGAAGGGCGCCTACAACGAGCCGCCGCGGCTCGCCTTCCCCAAGAAGGCCGATGTGGACGCCAACTACTTCAAGCTGGCCAAGCGGCTACTGGCGGAGGACGCGCGGCCCGAGGGAGTGACCCCGGCGTTCGGCACTCACGACCTCCAACTCGTCACGCGCATCCGGGACTTTGCCGAGGGTGCTGGAATCGCGAAGAGCGCCTACGAGATCCAGATGCTGTATGGGATCAGGCGCGAGGAGCAGCTGCGCCTGGCGGCCGACGGAAACGTCATGCGTACGCTGATCAGCTACGGCGGCGCCTGGTTCCCCTGGTACATGCGGCGCCTGGCGGAGCGGCCCGCCAATCTCTGGTTCGTGGCGCGCTCGGTCCTCGGGTGAACCTCAGCCGCCTGCCCCGGTCACGGCATCGACCAATCTCCTGCTCGCCACCTCCAGGTCGCCCTGCGCGTACAAACTGCTCCCGATGAGGAACATGGTGTCCACCCCGTAGCGCTCGGTCCAGTATGCCGCCCGGTCCACATCCATGCCTCCTCCGGGCACCGGGAGCGCCGGTCGCAGCGATCCGAGCGGCCCGCGCAGACTATCGTTCACGGCGTGGCACTCCTGCTCCGTCACCGGGAATCTCCCTGCAGAGTTCACGTAGGTCACACCGTCGCTTCCCAGCACTCGCAGGAGCCGGCCCAACATGGGCAGCGCGATGCCATGGTCGGCGTGGTACAGCGCTCCGGAGAAGGTCGGGTGCACGAGAACGATCAAACCGCTGTTCTCGGCGAGCCACCTCAGGGTGTCGAGCCCGGTCGCGAACGGGTTCACCAGCACACCCCGGCACCCGGCGGCCTTGGCGGTTGCAACGCGGTCGAACAACTCCGTTACGGGAGAAGTCACGTTGGGGAAGTAGAGGGTCGATCCGCCGCTGGCCTCGTTGGCCCGCTGCACCGCCTCGCTGCAGCGCCCGACGCGCTCGGCGAACGGCGCCGTCGCCTGGTCCGCGACGCCGTGGTCGTCCTTGACCACGTCGATGCCGCCGCGCGCGAGAGCGCCGCATATCGTGGCGAGCTCGGCCGCCGACAGACCAACCGGCTTGGCGCTCGTACAGAGCAGCGGGCGCCCCGCCGCGTTCGTGCAGGCCGCGCGAATCCCCTCTATTCCGAACCGCGGCCCGCCGTAGCGCTGTAGCAATCCGTCCGGCAGCTCGAAATCCACGACTCGCGTTGCCGGCAGCAGTGACACCATGCCGAAGAGGACGTTCAGGAGCTGCGGGACCTCATCGCCGACCAGGGCCGGGGCGAACGACAACGCCGCTCGGCAGCGGTTCTCCGCGAGGGCCTCCAGCTCCTCGACCCGGGCCACGACCGCCTCCTCGATCCTGTCCGGGTAGCAGCCGTCCGGCAGCTCGACGGTCTGCTCCAGTGCGATGCGCCGGGCTCCGGCCTCGGGCGACTCGCCTTCGGCCAGCGCAAACTCGTACGTGATCCGGATCCGCTCGTTCGAGGACATGGCTCCTGTATCTTGCCGCCGCCGCTCCTCAAGTGCAAACCGCCCCGCAGGCAACTGCCCGCGGGGCGGTTCTCCGTACGGCGTGGAGCCGTCAGCCCGTCAGCGTCCCGGATAATGCTGGCGCATTCCCAGCGCCCGCTGGCTCCCACGCATGCCACGCTGCCTCATGCCCATGCGGCGGCCTTCGACGAATCCTTCGAGCTTACCCTGCTGCTCGGGCGTGAGCAGGGCCTTGGCCCGTGCCGCGCCCTCGATCATCGCAAGCCGCGCGTTCTGCCGCACCTCCATGCCGGCCTGGGCATAACGGCGCACCGCCGCTGGGTCCGGCTGGTCGGCCGCCCAGGCCTCCTCGAGCTGCTCCTGGCTCTGCTTGACAGCTTCCATGGCCTGCTCCTGCGCGGCCTGCGCGTTGGCGCTCAGTTGCCCGATCTGGGAAACCTGCTCATCGCTGAGTCCCAGCAAGTCCTTCCGGGCGATCAGCATCTGCGGGGAGTATGCTCCCATCACCCCCATCTCTCCGCGCCGCGCTCCCATCCGCCCCGTCTGCCGGTGCATTGCCGGCCCGCCCTGTAGGCCGGTTCCCGGCTCGTGGATTCGGAGCTGCCGGGGCCGCTGCTCCGGCGGGGGGGGAGCGTCCTGGGCGGGCAGCGCACCGGCCGCAACGACCGCGAGCAGCGCCGCCCCCGCAATTGCGCTAATGGTCTTCATGAGTCCCAACCTCCTTGATGCCGTTTGGATGTGCCTTCCTTCATATGGTGGGACGCAGGGGGTGGGCTGTCGTTAAGGGGCGGGACTCACGGGCGGAGCAGCACGCGCCCCGCTGAAAGCAGCGCGCCCCCGGGGGCTCCCCGGGGGCGCGAAGGTACGGCAGAGAGGCGGGGTTACTCCCCTCCGCCCTCCGCCTGCCGGCTGGCGAGCTGGCGATCCATCATCAGCAGCGCCGGGCCGCTGTCGCCGGCCATCTCGAGCTGCGCGATGATGTCGCTCGCCGACCGCTCCTCCTCCACCTGCTCGCTGATGAACCACTGGAGCATGAGCTGGGCCGGGTAGTCCTTCTCCTTGACCGCCGTCTCGTACAGCTTGTTGATCGAGGCGGTGACCTTCTTCTCGTGCGCCAACGCCGCCTTTATGACCTCCAGCGGGGTGCCGAACTTGAGCGGCGGCTTGTCGATGGCCTTGAGCTGGACCCGCTCACCCTTCTCGAGCAGGAAGTCGAAGAGACGCAGCGCATGGCCGAGCTCCTCGTCGTGCTGCATCCGCATCCAGTGCGCGAAGCCCGGGAGGCTCTCGGCATCGCAGTAGGCCGCCATCGCGAGGTAGAGATAGGCGGCGTAGAACTCCTTGGCTATCTGGTCGTTGATACCTGCAACCACGCCCTTGGCTGGCATTGCTTTCTCCCTTGATGTCTGTTCTCGTCGTCGCTTCGGTTGGGGCCCGGAAATATAAGACCGGCGCCCCTTCCCTGGTCAGGGTGCCTGCACCGTCAGACCGTGAGTGGCGCCGAACGGCGTGACCTGCATACAATAGTAGATTAGTACTCTCGTCAATTGATACGTGCGGCTGGTAGTGGGGATCGGTGTGGACGGGTGGTGGCCGCCGCCATGGCAGGTCCACGGACACACATGAACGACCGCAAGAGATCCTCATCCCCCGACGCGCGCAGCGTGATGGCGCGCGAAGTGCGCGATTCCGTGGTGATCCGCTTCGCCGGAGACTCGGGAGACGGGATGCAGTTCACCGGCTCCCAGTTCACGCTCGAGGCGGCCCTGGACGGGAAGGACATCGCGACCTTCCCCGACTACCCGGCCGAGATCCGTGCTCCGGCCGGCACCACCTACGGAGTGTCGGCGTTCCAGATCCACTTCGGCGGTGTTGACATCACCACTGCCGGCGACGAGCCGGACGTGCTGGTGGCGCTCAACCCCGCGGCGCTCAAGGTGAACTACCGGGACCTCCGGGTGGGTGGCCTGGTGGTGGTGGACACCGGAGCGTTCTCGAAGCGCAACCTCGCCAAGGCCGGGTACGAGACGAGCCCTCTCGAGGACGACACCCTGGCGCCGTATCAGCTGCTCGAGCTCGACATCGGTCAGCGGACGCTGGACGCGGTCGAGGGCCTGGGACTCACGCAGAAGCAGGCCCTGCGATCCCGCAACATGTGGACCCTGGGACTCATGCTCTGGATGTTCGGCCAGGAACACGCGGCGACCGCCGAGTGGATCCGCGGCAAGTTCGCGAAGCAGCCCGAGGTGGCCGCAGCGAACGTGGCCGCGCTGCTTGCGGGCCACGCGTTCGGCGAGACGGTCGAGATGTCCAGCGACGTGGTGGGGTACACCGTAGCCAGGGCGGACGTCCCGCCCGGCGTGTATCGCACGGTGACAGGAACCGAGGCGACGGCCTGGGGGCTGGTGGCCGGGACGCAAGCAGCCGGACTCGAGAAGCTGATGTTCGGCTCGTATCCGATCACGCCGGCGACCGGCCTGCTCCACGTACTCGCCAACCTGAAGCCGTTCGGCGTGCTGACGTTCCAGGCCGAGGACGAGATCGCGGCCATCTGCGCCGCCATCGGCGCCTCGTACGCCGGTGCGCTCGGGGTGACCTCGACCTCGGGACCCGGAATGGCGCTCAAGACCGAGGCCCTGGGGCTGGCCGTCGGCATCGAGCTGCCGCTCGTGGTCGTGAACAGCCAGCGGGCGGGACCCTCGACGGGACTGCCCACCAAGGCCGAGCAGTCGGACCTGTTCCAGGCCGTCTACGGCCGCAACGGCGACGCACCACTGCCGGTGATCGCGGCTGCCACGCCGGCGGACTGCTTCGACGTGGCTATCGAGGCGGTTCGGCTGGCCACCAAGTACATGACGCCGGTCGTGATGCTCACGGACGGCTATCTCGCTAATGCCGCGGAGCCGTGGCTGCTGCCGAGCGCCGACGAAGTGCCGCAGTTCCCGGTCGCGTTCCGTACCGAGCCCGAGGGATTCCATCCGTTCGGACGCGACCCCGAAACGCTGGCCCGACACTGGGCAGTGCCGGGCACGCCGGGACTGCAGCACCGCGTGGGCGGGCTCGAGCGCGACGCCGAGAGCGGACACATCTCCTACGATCCGGACAACCACCAGCGCATGACCGACCTGCGCGCCGCGAAGATCAACGGGATCGCAAGCGACATCCCGCACCAGGAGGTGCAGCTGGGGGAGAGCCACGGCACCGTGGCGCTGGTCGGGTGGGGCTCCACTTTCGGTCCCATCTATCAGGCGGTGAAGCGCCTGCTGGAGGCCGGCGTATCCGTGTCACACATCCACGTGCGACACCTGAACCCGTTCCCCGAGAACCTCGGTGAGCTGCTGCAGGGGTTCGAACTGGTTCTCGTTCCGGAGATGAACAACGGCCAGCTCGTATCGTTGCTCAGAAGCAAGTACTTGATACCGGCGGAAGGCATCAACAAGGTGAGCGGCAAGCCCTTCAAGGTATCCGAGATCGAGAACACGGTGCGCGCGAGACTGGAGTGCTGACATGACCGTCACTGCGAAGGACTTCGCCTCCGATCAGGAAGTGCGCTGGTGTCCGGGCTGCGGGGACTACGCGATCCTCAAGGCCATGCAGAAGACGCTGGCCGACCTCCAGGTACAGCCCGACCGGACCGTGTTCGTCTCGGGCATCGGATGCGCGGCGCGGTTCCCCTACTACATGTCCACGTACGGATTCCACACGATCCACGGTCGCGCGCCCGCGTTCGCTACGGGCATCAAGCTGGCCAAGCCGGGACTCGACGTGTGGGTCATCACCGGCGACGGAGACGGGCTGAGCATCGGCGGCAACCACATGCTCCACGTGCTGCGCCGCAACGTGGACCTGCAGATCGTGCTGTTCAACAACGAGATCTACGGGCTCACGAAGGGACAGTACTCGCCGACGTCGAAGCGCGGCACCCGATCGCCGTCGACGCCACAGGGCTCGATCGAGCTTCCCATCTCGCCCTGCGCACTCGCGCTCGGCGCGAGCGCCCGCTTCGTGGCCCGCTCGGTCGACACGCAGCAGCCGCACCTCGTCGAGGTGCTCAAGCGGGCTTACGCCCACCACGGCGCGTCGTTCGTGGAGATCTTCCAGAACTGTGTGGTGTTCGCCGACGGCGTCCACTCCGCTTTCACGGAGAAGGGCGTGGCGCCCGACATGCAGCTCCGCCTGGAGCACGGCAAGCCGCTCCGCTTCGGGAGGGACAACGAGAAAGGCCTGTGCCTGAAGCCCGGCGCCGTGGAGCTGGAGGTGGTTACCGTGGGCAAGAACGGTGTGAAGGAGAACGACCTCCTGGCTCACGACGAGACGAACCGCTCGCTCGCATCACTGCTGATCGAGCTAGGTCCGCCGCACTTCCCCGTCGCGATCGGCGTGCTGTACTGCGATCCGGTATCGAGCTATGGGCAGGACGTGGTCCGGCAGATGGACGAGGCCGGCGCCCGCCCCGCAACGGACGCCGACGTCGATACGATGCTCAGGGGCGGCCGCACCTGGGAGGTGGAGGGGTAGCCGCCGCAGCGGCTGCTAGCTCCCGGTTCCCCAGATGTCGCCCACCGTGTAGCCCTCCGGGAAGGGGTCGGCCGGGTCGACGACGTACTCGCTGTAACCGCTGATCCACGCCCGGCCCGTCAGCGTCGGCACCACCGCCCGGTAGTTGCCGACCTTTGCCTCGCGGATGAGGCGCCCCGTCCAGATGGTGCCCAGCACCCCCTCGTGCAGGAAGTCCTGCTCGAGCCCGAGCTCTCCCTTGGCGAAGAGCGCCGCCATCTTGGCGCACGTCCCCGTCCCGCACGGCGAGCGGTCCAGCGCACCCGTCCAGGATTCCGGCCGATCCCAGTCCACTCCTCCCGTCGCCACGACAACGGCGTTCTTGCGCGAAGCATCCGGGTGGCTCGGCGCTCCCGACAGCTGTGAGATCGACACGCCGCTGATGGCCGGGTTCTCGGGGTGGACCGCGGGCAACTGCTCCGCCGCCGCCGCCTGAATCATGCGGCCTATCCGGGCGATCTCGCGCCCTTCGTCGGGCACGAGCTCGAGGCCGAACTGGTCGGCGTCGGCGATCACGTAGAACATCCCGCCCCAGGCGACGTCCACGACGACCTCACCCAGGTGGGGCACATCTATCGTCCGGTCCAGGTGTGCCGCGTACGCGGGGACGTTCTCGAACGTCACCCCGGTCACCTTCCCATTCGTCACCGCGGCGCGCACGGGTACCAGGCCGGCGGGAGCCTCCAGCACCAGTTCCGTCACCGGTTCGCTGACAGGCACCATGCCGGTCTCGATGAGCACGGTCGTGACGCAGATGGTGTTGCTCCCCGACATCGCCGGGTACTCGGTCTGCTCCATGATCACGAAGCCGGCGTCAGCGTCGGGGTGGGTCGGCGGCAGGATCACGTTGCAGTTCGCCGCGGGATAGCCGCGGGGCTCGCGCAGCATGAGCTTGCGGAGGTGATCGCCCTCGGTCTCCAGGTGGGTCTTCTTCTCGAACATCGTCGAGCCCGGCACATCGAACACGCCGTCGGTGATTACACGTCCGGGCTCGCCGCCCGCATGGGCGTCGACTGCGGTGATCCTCTCTCCCAATCGCATGGGGGAATCCTACATCGGCTTCTCGATCCGCGCCCGCACGATGTACGGAACCTCCAGCTCGTCCTCCGTCACGGCGTAGATATACCCGTCACGGAACACGGGGGGCGGGTTGGTCGAGAGCTACCGGCCCAGCTGCTGGATCATCCGCCGCTGGTACGCGGCATTCCAGTTATCGGGCGCGGTTTCGAGGGCACGCCGGAAGGCGTTTGCCGCATCCAGACTTCGGCCGGCGGCTTTGTATCCGTCGCCCAATCCGTCCCAAACACGCCAGTCGTGGCCGAACCGATCGGCGTTAAGCTCGAACGCCACCACGGCGTCGGCGGACCGACCCGCTTCGATCAGATCGTACGCGAGGCGGTTCATGTCAAACTGGGCGAACGGCTGCCACCACGAGTATTGTTCGTAGCCCAACCGTTGGGCCTCGAACAGGTCGCGCGCAGCCTCTCCACCCTGCTCCTCGAGCACCCCGATGACCGGCATCAGGTGTGGATCCAGGATCGCCTCGAGCGCCGGATCACGACCCCCGAAGTAGTCTTCCGAAGTGAACATCGCCGGCACCTGAATTGGCTCCAGGCGATTAGGGTCGCCCCATCGCGAGTATTGCCAATACATTGTCGAGACGGAGAGCCGCATGCCGCTGTTGGGGAGTGTAAAGCTCGTGTTGTCGCCGTAGTGGTTCAGCGCCGCACCGGCTGGCTCACCCACGAACACGGTGTTGGTGTGCTGCTTCATGAGACCCACCAACATGACACCGGCACTGAAGGTCTTGCGCCCGACGATCGTGAAGAGACGCCCAGGCCGATTGACCGAATGGTCGCGCTTGACCAACTCGTGGACGAATGGCAGCAACATGCTCCCGTCACCACCCCCGTTATACCGGATATCGACGATCAGACGTCCGATGTCGTGCTCGTCGATATAGCGAAACATCCGTTGATAGAAATCGGTGAACGGTTCGTTCGGGTCGTCTTGGGTGAAGTTGAACTGAAAGTATACGGCGTCGTGTTCTTCCAGGTGAACGAAGTCGTAGTACAACCGGTACCGGAGGTGTAGCGGCAGCGCCGGGTCGCGCTGTCGGTAGGCCATTGCGACACGCCCGTCGAACGCAGTGATGAGTTCCTCCCCCGCGCTCGGCGGACCGAACATCTCACCTCGGAACCGCCACCCCAATTGGTACCCCGACCTCACCGGCTCCAAGAAGACGCGGCGGCGCTCTCCAGAGCGAGTGACAACTTCCAGCGGGAGTGCCTCCGGCGACTCGATAACGCCAAGTGCGTGCAGCGCGTCGGCGTTCGAGAGGAAGAATACCCCTTCCAAGGCGCCGAACTCGTTATCCGCCGCCTGCACCGTTGCCGCCAGGTCGGCCGCCGAGTCCGCCTGCATGACGCCAATCCGTAGGACATTCGCCCCGGCGTATTCGCCATGAGACGGGTCGATCGCCGTGACGAACACGCCGTCGGCGAAGCGATAGAACCGTACCGGGAACCATCGGTCGAACCCGATCCGGTCACTCGGTTCGAGGTTGGTGTGGCCATCCTGAACGCTCGCCACCAGCTGCATGAGACGCACCGCGATCTGCCGGTCGTCCCACTGGTCGAGTGAATCTCGTATGCCCTGCCACTCCGCCTCGAAGCGCTCACGTGTGACGCGGGCGAACGCGTTCGGGTGGGTGTCGATGAGACGGTCTCTGAGAAACTCCGTATCCTCGCGCCACTGCGCTGAGGTCAGGACTTGTGGAGTTTGGGCGTGGCCGACGCCTGCGAGAAGTGAGAGGAGGGCCGGCAAGACAGAGATGGAGAGACGCATCATCGACACCATTCGAAAGAAGCATGATCTGACACCAGCAGGCTACTGCGGTGATTCGCTCCCCCAATCGCATGGAGGGAATCCTACATCGGCTTCTCGATCCGCGCCCGCACGATGTAGGGAACCTCCAGCTCGTCCTCCGTCACGGCGTAGATATACCCGTCACGGAATACGGGAGGCGGATTGGTCGAGAGCTGGAATGGAAGCTGGATCTGCCCCATGTAGCGTCCCTCAGGGTCGAAGATGTCGACCACCCTGCCCTCCTCGGCCCGTGAGGTCACGGGCAGTACCCAAATGTTGCCCTCGTCGTCGAACAAGAACTCCTCGGTGGCCGGTTTGGTGCCGGGAATCCGCGACGGATCGACCTTGCCTCCGTTTCGGATGAACCACTCGAAGCCGGTCATCGCGCTGTCGATGTCCGCCTGGGTCACCGGCAGCGGCTCGAACTCGCGAGTGATGGTGCGCAGCGTGTCGCCCTCGAGCGAGAGCTGGGTGATGCTGTAGTCGCCAGTGAGCATGAACCACATGTATCCGCGCGGGTCGAAGCGCCACTCCAGGCTGGGCGTGAACGGTACGCCGGTGATCATGTGGCTGCTCTCGTTGCGCAGCTCGAAGACCTCTCGCTCACCGGGATACTCGGGCACCTGCACGGTGTCCAACGGATTCAGATCGTCGTCATACGCAATCATCACGATGTTCGGATCGGCCGAGCTCATATCCGGAGCGAAGTTCCAGAAGCGGCCTTCGGTGTCCACGCCGCCCGGCCACGGCACGATCATCCAGCCGCCCACCGTGCCGTGGCTGCCGACGTACGTGCCGGCGGTGTCGATGATCGAGATGCGCGCGTTGGACGGATCCACCGTCCAGAGGTTGCCGTCGGGTGCCCAGGAGATCCCGATCACGCGCGCAAACTCGCCGGGCCCTCCACCCTCACGCCCGATGGTGCGAACGTGAGCGCCGTCCCGGTCGAACACGCGCAGCTCCTGGGCCTGCCCTTCGAACACCCAGAACCGGCCCCACGCATCCACCTCCAAGTCGGTCACCCTGCCAAACATGTCGGGACCGATGTCATCGAGCGTGCCGATCCGGAGCTCCTCGACCACGCTCCACGCCGTCGCCTCGTCCCACATTCCCGTCGCCGGGTTCGACACCACTATCCTGCCGCTGGCCAGCGTGTCCATCGTGCCGTTCCACATGGCCGCCGCGCTGGTTTCGCGCGCGCCGCATCCGGCCAAGGCAGGCAGCACTGCGGCAAACACCAGCATCAAGCCGGCGAATACCCTTGTCTTCTTCATGAATGACTCCCGGAAGGGACTACTCATTGGACGCGTGAGACCCGCAGACGGTTGCGTCACGCCGGGGGCACACGAAAAGTGAGCGTTACCTGTCACCTATCCTTTGTACTGTTCATCGCGCGAAACTGCTCCAACTGACCTCGATGGTGATCATAGTCAGCGATTAGGTCGTCCACAGTACTCTTCACCGTCAGCGTCTCACCTTTGTGCCGAACCCCGAAATCACGATCCCACTCCCCTGGGTCAATCGCCCGTAGGAAGGCGGTCAACTCCCCCGCCGACGCAGCCAGGCTCTCGAGCAACGCCGCACGATCCACCTCTCCGTACTCGCGAACCAGCGCGGCATTCACCTTCGAGTAGTCGGGACCTGGATCGAGATCGTAGAACGGCAACTCGCCACGCAGGATCTGCTGTGAGCCCCGCACTATGTGACGGTTCCACCCAATCAGGTGAGCCAGGATATCGCGCACCGTCCAACCGGCAACCTTGCTGAGGATGATACGCTCATCAAGCGCCGTGACGGAGCCCGCGAACGCTTCAACGCAGTGCTCAAGGTGGTCTATCTGGTCTTCGATGGTCATAACGGCACTCCATCGTAGAACCTTGCCGGCGGAGTCGGATCTGGGCCGGACGCCCTCCGCTGTCTAACTCCTATTAGACGGCTTGCTGATTAGCCACGTCCCGGACAGGGAACGCGCCGATACGGAAACTGGACTTCGCGAGGCTGTCCACCCTGCTCGCCAGCGATCCGGGCAAGCAATGAATCTGAACCAATCCTGATGTACGCGATGGTCTGCGGGAAATCATGCTCAGGATTGGAGAATACGATGCTCGTGTCGGTGATCGCTGACGACCGGAAGCCAGCCGTCGGCTGCCCTGATGGGTGCGCTTCGTATACCCACCCAGACTCTTCCTCATGGAGCAGGAGTAGTTCATAACCCGCCAGATCACCTCCACGAACCGTGCGGCTCATCCCGAGCATGGTGCCGCTGCGCACGGCCATCCAGTGCTCCTCAGTTACCAGACCGCCTGCTCTCATCTCCCAACAGCCCGCCAGCCAGTGCGGCATGATGGAGGATGCCTCGTCACCTACGGCCTGAGCAACGCCTCCGCGTGGGAGAGACGCCAGCATCAGGATCGTCAATGCGCAAACCGTCATCCGCATATCGGCGACCCAAAAGGGGTTTAGTTTGAACCAGATCCTTCAAGAGATTGAAAATACATATAGATCTAGAAATTTGGCTCTAATCAGTAAACTACCCCCACCCAAAAAGAAACCCTTTAACTGTCATGCTCAGGGCAAACGTCAAAACAAACGCGACAGTACTCCCTTCTTCACGAAATCTCTTTAGCAACAGAAAAAGAACTGCCCCATAGACGAATAAAATTGCCCCCCAGATCAGAAGCGCTGTGACAGGGTCATTTCCAAAGGCTTTCAAAGCGATGTAACATCCTGTAAAAGCCCCAGCTGTTATGAAAATATTGCGGGTTAGTGGCAGAACTACAAACGTGCAGACTGAAAGAATTATCAAATCGAAAATCATTCGCCCTCTCCATTTTCTGGATCCCGAATTTAAGTTTCTTTCTATAGAACCGTTTGCTCGATCGCGGCAGCCTCATCTGGAGTCTGCGCAGCAGCCATTCCTGTGTGCGCGAGGGTCAGCACAATCGCGAGGGTTGCAATACGCATGGTCATCCCGTGGGCCTCCCCACTGATCTTGGTGGTTGGTGCGGTCTAACGACTCTGCGGATCAGCTGCGGGCGATCCCCCATATGGGGTAACCCTCAGTTGATCGTTCAGTGATGTCTTCCAAGCGCTCATATCAACGACTTCCCTTAGAAACGCCAGCGCCTCCGCAGCTGCATGCGCGTGTTAGGGAGCGCAGCTGGACTGCAAACCCGGCGCGTCAGCCGAGCCCAAACAGCCCCTTGAAGATGCCCCCGAGAATGGCCATCGCCACCGCCAGCACGCCGCAGACGATGATCATTGCGGGGATGGATGCGATCGTCCACTTGACCATGAAGACAACCATCGATTTGAAGGGCATCTGAATGTCCGTCACAACGACGTCAGTGCTGTCCTGCATGGCACTCTCCTAGGATTGCAGGGTCGAGGGAACTGCGGATTCGCTCTGCGCTACCTAACTCCTATTGGATTGCATGCTGTCTACCCCACTGCGGTGCGGTTTGCTGCATATCGTGTGCACACACCGTCATTCGGCTGCAAAGGCCGCCGCATAATGTGCTGCGCAGCCTAATCCACCGAGGACGCCGGGAGGAGGGATAACGTCAGTGAGAAAGCGGCGGTCAGCGCCAAGATAGGGTGGATCGGCTCCCCCGAAAACCCCCGCCACCCGCCCCGCACGCCTCGCGACGTCGGCTTCTCGTTCGGGACAGCCATCGTCGCCTCTAGTGTTCACAGAATCGCCGTAGACCGCGCGCCGGGAATCGAACCCGAGGCCGAAGCCGTTTCGCTTCCTCGGCCCACCGTGGGATATGCCGGTCCCACGGTAGTCACCTGACCGCGCGCGCGGTAACCTCGCTGTTACAGCACCACGGTGGCCGTGGCGCTCGGCTGTCCTGTACCGGCCCTGTTGACCGCGATCACCCGGTACTCGAACTCGATGCCGCGCGGCTGATCGCTCAATAGCTGCGCGGTGTCCACCGACGTGCCGACGTCTCGCCAGGAGCCGCCTTCGCGCTTGCGGCGCTGGATCTTGTACGCCGCCACCGCACCGCCGTCCACCGGGGGCTTCCAATCGAACACGGCCCACGTGTCGCCTTCGGCTCTGATCCCGATGTCCCGTACTTCCCCGGGGACCTCGAGTGCGGAACCTCTGCGCGGACCGGCCCACCCGAGCTGGCTGAGCTTCTCCGGCTCGTCACGCACCACGACCTCGGCGTACTTGAGGTCGGCCTTGACGCCGTCCACCAGCTCCTCGAACGCCTCGTCCTTGACCGCGTGCTGTTCGCGGAAACCCGTCTCGGCGACGACGGTCGAGGCCAACGCCGCGTTGTAGGCGTCGAGCTTGGCTTGCAGCTCGCTAGCGGGGACCGGCGGCGCCGGAAAGTCCTCGCTCGCCTGCCCTAGGCCCTGCGTCACCAGCATCGCTAGCGCCGCGACCTCGGGCTCACTTCGTGGAAACCGTGCCATAGATACCTCCTTGTGGGGGTGGATGGAGAAAACAACGCCGTTTGCAGGCCTCACCTGAGTGTTTGTAGGCCTCCCGCGCCCTTGGGTAGGCTTCCAAACGACGAGATACTGCCTGCAAACGGCGAAATACGGTGTGCAAACTGCGAGATACGGCCTGCCAACGATCAGGTACTGCCTGCAAACGCCATGGGGTGGCTTGCAAACGACCGAAGGAGGCCTGCAAACAGTCTACGGAGGCCTGCAGACAATCGACGGAGACAGCTCCGTGGTGGATGGCGATGCCCGACTTGCGCTGCGCGTCCGCGAAGTACTCGGACTCGGGCAGGCGCAGACTCCGGTCAACATGCACGGCCATTACACAGCTCCTTCGGCAATCGTGTCCCTACTTAGTTAGACGCAGAAATCGCTACTGGGATGCAGAGAAGGGGGTTAAGCGGTTGCGGTGGAGGGAGTTGGCGGAAACGGCTTGGTGCACTTACGCGGTCGGCGAAACGCCGCTGCGGGTCGTCCCTCAGGCCGGCGTTGAGTTCCTGGGCGTAGTAGTAGAGCGTCGGCTGGTTCAGGCCGCTGCTGCCACCAGAGCCAGCCGCCGCTTCTCCGGCCCCCGCTCGAACATCAGGTACAGCGCCGGCGTCACGGTCAGCACGAACAACGTGGAGCTGGTGAGCCCGCCGATCAGGGCGTAGCCCAGAGCGTTCCAGATGTTTTCGTCGGCGTACTCGCTGAACAGCACCAGCGGG
>Ga0255055_10000651_pt1 | contig 26392 bp, 25 predicted proteins | sample JV7_2_27_MG_FD_188633 | JGI IMG/M metagenome (GOLD analysis project Ga0255055, IMG submission 188633) | Seawater microbial communities from Jervis Inlet, British Columbia, Canada - JV7_2_27 | ecosystem: Environmental > Aquatic > Marine > Inlet | place: Canada: British Columbia | collected...
GAGATTTTCTCAAATCCAGATGCTCGTTTAGCGCATTGGTGATTTCGTAAAGCAGGGTAACTTCTTCAATCGGTTTCATGTTAAAATTTTTTCCAAAAATTTTAAGTCAGGGGCTTCCCCCCAATTCATTAAATCATCGAGCTTTAACGATAGCGGGTTACGAAGCTGTCGATATAAAATATAAATAATACATTTTTGTAACAAATAACATAACACATCTTAAAAGGAAACAATAATCTGGGATCTAGTTTTCGCCAATGGCTTGCGGTCGCTTGAAACTGGGTTAGTGTTTTGGAATGGCTGTAAATCATGCTAATGCTTATAGCAATCGAAGAATTCTTTAATTCCGCATTCCACATTCCGAATTCCGAATTCAAATGATTCTGCATATCGACATGGATGCTTTTTTTGCCTCCGTGGAGCAACTGGATGATCCCCGGCTTAAGAACAAATGCGTCATTGTCGGCGGGACCTCCAACCGCGGAGTGGTTTCGGCTGCCAGCTATGAAGCCAGACAGTTCGGCATCCATTCAGCCATGCCGATCTATCAGGCCAAACAGAAATGCCCCCATGGATTTTTTGTGCCCCCGCGAATGGGCCGCTATAAAGATGTGTCGAAAAAAGTAATGGCCCTGCTTAGGGCTTTTTCTCCCCTGGTGGAACCCGTGTCCATCGATGAAGCCTACCTGGATATCACGGGCTGCCAGCGTCTGTTTGGTGAACCACAGGAAATCGCCTGGGCAATTAAAAGAAAAATTAAAGAAACCGTTCACCTGACCTGTTCGGTGGGCGTGGCGCCCAACAAATTTCTGGCAAAGATTGCCTCCGACATGGAAAAGCCCGACGGGCTGACACTGATCCTGCCGGATCAGGTATCGGAGTTTATCGATTCGCTTCCTGTAACAAAAGTCCCCGGCGTCGGCAAAAAGATGTTTCGTCAGCTCGAGCTATTGGGCATTCGAACCCTGGGTGATGTTCAACGGCTGCCCGAAAAATCACTGATCAAACACCTGGGCAAATTCGGCAAACGCCTGAGTGCACTTTCATCCGGCAGCGACGATTCCCCGGTAACGCCGCATGCGCCTCACAAATCCATCAGCAGTGAACGCACACTGGCAGCCGATACTCGCGATGTCAAACTGCTGAAACGCTACCTTTTGAGCCAGTCCGGGGAAGTGGCCCGGCAGTTAAGACAGGCGGGTGTGCGCGCCAAAACCATTACCACCAAAATAAAGGATGAGGACTTCAAAACGGTTACCCGACGAACAACCATTGCCGTCCCCACCCAATCATCAAAAACCGTTTACAAACACGCAGCGCAATTATTGGATGATTACAAAATTACCAAAAAAATTCGGCTGATCGGTGTGGGAACCTCGGGGTTTTCGTCGGTCAGCGCATCGGTCCAAATAGGCCTCTTCGATACCCACGCAGAAACCGCAGATGATTGGGAAAAAATAGACAAAGCCCTTGATTCGATCAGCAAAAAGTTTGGCACGGATGTTGTTGGAAGGGCAACGCTGAAGAACAAATAACATTCGCGCCAAAATCTAGCCCTAACTTGCAATTAAATACCACCATGCGGTATAGAAATTAAGGCTGTTTTTTCATACCTTGCAAGAAACCAAGTACAGAAAGGAGGTGTATCAATAAAGTGGTCGAGGCATTGTGTAATGCCAATTCATATAATCATTAAATTAATAGGAGGAGTTCAAGATGAAGAAATTCTTACGATTAGGCACTTTTACATTGACAATGGCTCTTACAATCCTGTTAATTCTACCGGCAGCCCAGGCCGTTGATTTTAAAATCTCAGGACAAATCAACCGGGCCGTCCTCTGGGGCGACAACGGCAATGACAGCGATACGAAATTCGTGGATAACGATAATTCATCTACCCGTTTTCGTTTTACCGGGTCCAATGAATTCGATGAAGTTTGGAAGGTCGGCATCGTCTGGGAAAATCAGATGGAATCCAATTCTTCTGCAGATAAGAATATTGATATCGGCACCAATGACGACACTAGCGATGTTACTTTCACCGAGCGCAAAATGGAGTTTTACGTCGATCACAAAAAATTTGGAAGGCTCACGCTCGGCCAGGGCGACACCGCCTCAAACAGCACCTCTGAGGTGGACCTGTCCGGTACCGATGTGGTTAACTATTCCTCTATCGAAGACATGGCCGGCGGTTTCAATTTCCGCACCGGCGACGATGTCGTCGTCACTAATGTGGGTTCGGCCTTCAGCAACTTTGACGGATTCAGCCGCCGCGACCGCATCCGCTATGATACGCCCAAGTTCGGCCCGGTTTATTTTTCAGGCGGTTACATGAACGGCCAAACCTGGGACCTGGCCGGACGCTTTGCGTATGAATGGGATGGCGTCGGCAAACTGGCGGCCGCGGCGCACTGGTCCGGTGCAGACACTCAGCGCGATCCCTTTAAGCAGTACAGCGGCTCGGCCTCTTTTCTGTTCGACTTTGGTTTGAATTTTACCGCAGCTTACGGTGGGCGGTATTCTTGGGCCGCCAGGGATGATGACCCCTATAATTTCTACGGCAAGCTGGGCTATAAAGTCGGCAAATGGGCCTTTTCAGCGGATTATACATATTCAGAAAATGTGGACCAGAACGATGATGAAGCCACCTCCATCGGTGCCGCCGCGGTATGGAACGTCTGGGAAAGCGTACAGTTTTACGGCTCTTACCGCTGGCATGATCTGGACCGAGACACGGTTAACAATATCGAAGACCTGCATGCGGTCATGATCGGCGGCCGGGTGAAGTTCTAGAGGAAAGGTTCGTATGTATAACTATCAAATAACGTTAAAGAAACTACTTTGGATCGGTCTGGCATTAGTTGTCCTGACGGGCTGCGGGGCCAAGGGCCGGCCGGCTGAATTCAAACAAACCGCCGGCGAAATGAAGGAAGGACCCGGTGTTTTCACTGGGGAAACCGGCGAATTTACCGTCTATGACTCTAAAAAAGAGGAGGGCTTCTGGAAACAGACCAAAGGAAACTCCGAGGAAGCTTCCGAAGAACCCGGCAAAGATGCGAAGGCCGCTGCGGACAAGCCGCCTGCAGTAGCCCAAACCCAGGTAGCTGCCGGTAAGACATCCCAAGAGTCTCAGGTAACCCCTGAAGCGGCCAGGGATTTTCAAGAATTCCAGGAATGGAAACAAGAACAAAAGGAATTCCAGAAATTTCAGGAATGGAAAAAAACATCAAAAGGTGCGGCTGAATACAAGGAATTCCTGGAGTGGAAGGAATGGAAGTCCTATCAGGAATGGAAAAAGCAACAGGGACAATAAACGGTTGAATTCACTCTGATGCTTCCGGATCGGATCGGGTAAGTCAGCCGGTCCGATTGAAAGGGTTTAGTTTAAAGGCAGGGCCTTATTTTTAAATGTCGCAGTTAGACGTGAAAGCGTCATTGCGTAGGTTCCAACAGTAGAGGCCTTTTCGATTCGATTTCTCCAATTTTTTTCATTAAAAAAATTGGAGAAATTTGGATCTGCAGCAAATGACTAGTGAACTGCAAAACGGCGCTACATTTTTCTTGACATACAACATATTGTATGAGATAAATGATAACTGCACCATATGATAGGCTAATTTGGAAAACCGGGTCATCCTGGGCTCTGGTCAGAGCTGATCCTAGACGGATAATTACCATCCAATTGATTTTCATCGAAACGATTTCCCATTAGCCGTATCACATCTTATCAAATAGGTTAAAATTCCTCACATTTATACAATAAAAGACAGCTATGGTTCAGATAGCTGCGGGCTTTTTTATTCTTTAAAACCGACAGCAAAACAATATAATATTCAATTAAATACCATTTTTTCGAATCAGGAGCAGCGCAATGGGACAGAAAGGCAAGTTTTTAGTTACCGACGAAGGCAGTTTTGACCTGAGTACCTACACCTGGGATGATCAGCTTTTTAGCGACATTCTCATCCGCGAAAACCCGATTGACACCGATCAGGCCATGGGTATCAGCCGTTCCCTGCGCGAAGAGATCTCCAAACTGGAAATAAACACCATCCCGGTCGCGTTTATCGAAAAAATGATTGAGGCCAAGTTATTGGAATACGGGATGACCAAACCCTCACCGATTCGCCTGGACAAATCGATTTTTATTAAAAACCGACTCAATATCTCTGATAACGCCAGACGGGTATTAAAAAAACGCTATTTGAAAAAAAACCGTAAAGGCAACGTAATTGAAACTCCCGAGCAAATGTTTCGGCGGGTAGCCCGGCACATCGCCAAAGCAGAAAAAAAATACGGCGATAAATCCAGCAAACAGGTCGATAAATGGGAAGAAATCTTCTTTGAAATAATGACTGGTGCAAAATTTCTGCCCAATTCCCCCACCCTGATGAATGCCGGCCGCCGTCTGGGGCAGCTGGCCGCCTGTTTTGTCCTGCCGGTGGAAGACAGCATGGAAGGCATATTCGGGGCGCTGCATCATGCGGCCCTGATTCATAAATCCGGTGGCGGAACCGGTTTTGCCTTTTCACGGCTACGCCCCAAAAACAGCATGGTCGGCACCACCGGCGGCGTCGCCTCGGGTCCGGTATCATTTATGAAGATTTTTAACACGGCCACCGAGCAGGTCAAGCAGGGGGGTACCCGCCGTGGGGCCAATATGGCAATTTTACGGGTGGATCACCCGGATATCATGGAGTTTATCTACAGCAAAGAAAACAACAGCGAGCTCAATAATTTCAATATTTCAGTGGGGGTCTCTGATAAATTTATGGGAGCCGTTGACCAGCAGGAAGATTATGACCTGATTGATCCCCGCGGTCAAAAAACGGTTAACCGCTTGAATGCGGCTGAAGTTTATCAAACCCTGGTAAAGCAGGCCTGGAAAAACGGAGATCCGGGCATCATCTTTTTAGATCGCATCAATCAGGATAACCCGACACCGCAGCTCGGCGATATCGAAAGCACCAATCCCTGCGGCGAACAGCCGCTGCTGCCCATGGAAGCCTGTAATCTGGGATCGATCAACCTGGCCAAATTTGTGCTGGAAAACGGTGACGGCCCGGTTATCGATTATGAAGGATTAAAAGAAGTCGTCGTCGGGACGGTTCGTTTTCTAGACAACACCATCGACATGTCCAAATACCCGCTGCCGGAAATCGACGAAATGGTTCACGGCAATCGCAAAATCGGCATGGGCGTTATGGGGTTTGCCGATATGCTTTACCAGCTGAAAATTCCCTATAACTCAGAGGAAGCGCTGGAAACTGCCGAAACGGTCATGCGTTTCATACAGGAAAACGCCCACGAAGCGTCCCAGAATCTAGCCGACGAGCGCGGAGTATTTCCCAACTGGGATGAAAGCATATACAAAGACCAGGGCGTCAAACTGCGCAACGCCACCTGCACCACCATCGCCCCTACCGGTACGCTGAGCATTATTGCCGGCTGCTCCAGCGGCATCGAGCCCCTGTTTGCACTTAGCTTTGTGCGCAATGTGATGGACAACGACAAACTGCTCGAGGTCAATCCCTATTTTGAAGAGGTGGCCAATGACCAGCGCTTTTACAGCCGTGAATTGATGGATGAAATTGCCAAAAGAGGCAGCATCAAAAAAATGAAACAAATACCCAAAGATGTGCGTAAAGTATTTGTCACCGCCCATGATGTGTCACCGGACTGGCATATTCGCATGCAGGCCGCCTTTCAAAAATATACGGATAATGCCGTATCCAAAACCGTCAATCTGCCTCACGATGCCACCGTCAATGATGTGATGAAGGTCTACAATCTGGCCTATGAGTTGGGCTGCAAAGGCGTAACGATTTACAGGGATGGCAGCAAAGAAAACCAGGTTTTGTCCTTTTCTCAAAAAGAAAAACACGGGGATAAATTCCTGATAGCCGTTAAAGAACGACCGGAGACGCTCAATGGCTTCACCACCAGGATGAAAACCGGTTACGGCCATCTTTATGTGACCGTCACTGAATATGACAACAAGCCCTTTGAGGTCTTTGCCACCATCGGAAAGTCCGGCCGGTCCACCACCGCCAAAACCGAAGCCATTGGCCGCCTGGCATCTCTGGCTTTGAGATCGGGTGTCAAAGTCAATGCCATCGTGGACCAGTTAAAAGGTATCGGCGGTGAACATCCTATCTTTCAAAATGGCGGGTTGGTGCTGTCCATCCCCGATGCCATCGCCCGGGTCCTGGAAAAAAGGTACATTTCCGGCGATGCCGCCAAACCAAACCACAAAACCCAATACAGCCTTCTGGGCGAAAAATGTCCGGAATGCGGTCAGACGGTCAGCTTCGAGGAAGGCTGTATTCTCTGCCATTTCTGTGGTTTTAACAAATGCGGCTAAAACTGGTTTCATAACCCTCATCTCTTGCCCGATCTCTTCGTTACTCGTCGTCGAAACATGCTCACGTACTATATGTACGCTGCGCTCCTTCTCCTCCTCGCGCCTCGACCTCGGACAAGATCTAATGGTTCTGAAACCAGTTTGCCAGATTAACTTCTAAAATCGCTAATAATTTTTTCAGATAGTAAATTTGCTAAGGAAAAATCAAAATTGGTTCTTCCTTCGCTTTAAAAGCAAAAGCTTCGTACGATCGGTTATTTCTCCTGTTCACGCCTTTTGAGCACCTTAATATATTAAGATCCGATGCGAAATCCCGCCAATTGATAGGCGGGGTTGAACTCCTTAATGTATAAGATCAAGAAGTGAAATCCCGCTTTCCAGCGGGGGTCAGCGAACAAAATCTAAAACCCCTGATACCCGTTTAGGCTATTAAATTCTTCGATAAAAAGCTTATTTACGATCTGTTAATTATATTAAAAAAGAGGGAGCGACACGCAGCGCCTGCGTTGCGCGAGCGACTCCGGAATTTTAGGCACTTTAGCTCATTTTAGTTCACTTTAGTCACTTTTTTCGTATTCCTATCTTAGTTTAAAGCGTTCGGCAGCCAGAGGCCTAATCCTGGCAATCCTCTCAAAATCTTTATCTCTGTGCAAAAGCAATACCTGAGTTTCAATAGCTAACTGAGCGATGCAACAATCAATTGGGCTATTTATTGTTATCCCGTTTTTCCTGAGTTCAAAATATATTCTGGCAGCATCTCGCCATGTATTTTCAGTTGCTTCAAGATAATATTGAGTTGAAAGATAGGTATCAAGCCGTTGCCATTCCTGCTCATTTTTCGCTCCCTGAAGGAGCTCAAGCTGTGTAAAGCGACTGAAAGCAATTATTTCATCACCAGCCCGTTCTCGAAATACTTTCACCATTCGATCGGTTCTATCCCGTAGAACTTCAACCCAAACAGAAGTATCGACTAGAATCACCCTTTCATTCTCCTCAGCTTTTTATGATCATAGCCCTTATAGAAGTTTATTGCACCCGCCAGTTCCGTAAGGTCTTTGCGTTTGTTCAATCTTATAAATGCTCTTAATGCTTCATGGATCAGATCTTTTTTGGTTCTGGCACCACTTACCGAAAAAGCTTCTTCAAGCAAATCATCATCGATAACAATATTAGTTCTCATAACCAACCCCCTTTATGTGTATAATATACACATAATACACCTTAAATGTGTATTGTCAAGGTCGTCTGACGATTAAATTTTAATGAACTGTTTTCCCATCGGTTTTCAGGCAGGTTTTACAGATCCCATCGACACGCACCTCCAGAACACGACGGTGGTTTCGGGTTACCCCCAGTTCACGCGCCTTTAGAAACTCAGACTAGAAGTCATCTCAAAATTAGGATTTTGGTTCCATATCAAGGCGGCCGCGAAATTCAAGCCGGAGGAATACGTTGGTATTTCGAGGACTTGAAGTGAGCGCCCAACGCAGAGATGGGGACAAAAGACTTTTTTGAGATGACTTCTAATCACATTGATGGCACACGGTAACTCCTTAAGGGTTGGCGGTGGGCACGTATTTTGAATTCTGCCGGCGGCTGACGATCAGGTGGTCAATCAAAAAGAAAAGAAAAAAGGCAACCCCGGCAACCAGGATGATGGATGCACCCGATGTCAAATCAAACGCGTAGGACAGCCACAGACCGCAGACCGTAAATACAGCCCCCAGCAGGCTGGAGCCCAGCATCATTTGAAAAAGGGATTTGGCATACTTTTCGACCATAAACGGAGGAATGGTTAGCAGCGCAATCACCAGAATCAGTCCCACAACCTGGATCACCATCACAATTGTTACCGCCAGCATGCCAATTAACGCAAAATAAAGCGCTCTAGTCGGCACCCCCCGAATCCGGGCAAATTCCTCGTCATAGGATATGGCCAACAGATCTTTATAAAAATAGACGACAAAGCCGCCGATCAGCGCTCCCACAATCAGCATGATCCACAAATCCGATTGTGGAACCGTAAGAATGCTGCCGAACAAATAGCTCATCAGATCCACATTGTATCCGGGTGTCAGGTCCAGCAATATGATGCCGCACGCCATCCCCAGGGCCCAGATAACACCGATGATGGTGTCGGCCCGGTGTTTGGCTTTCAGACTGACCGCCGCCATAACCATTGCAGCCGTGAAGGAAAATCCGAGCGTACCGACCAGGTAAGGCCAGCCTAGAAAGAAGGATAAACCGATCCCGCCATAAGCGGCATGGGCAATCCCGCCGGAAAGAAAAACGATCCGGTTGACCACCACCAGGGTTCCCATAATCCCGCAGATGACGCTGACAAGCAGCCCGGCTGCCAGGGCATTGCGCATAAATTCATATTGCAGTGCTTCGAGCATAATTTTAATCCTGGTGACGTTTCAAAACCCGATGGGGTAGTCCGTGGGCGATCAGTTCAACGGGGCAGATTTCCTCATCGGTGCAGGGATACATCTCTTCCAGCATTTCACCGGTAATTTCGGCCTGGTGGTGATAGTGCAGTCGCCTGTTTACGCAAGTGACGGATTTGACATAGGTTGAAATCGCCACCAGATCATGGCTGACCACCAGAATGGTAATGTCTTTGTTTAGCGCTTTTAGCAGTCTGTAAAACTCAGCCTGGCCTTTGGCATCGATGCTGGCGGTGGGCTCATCCAACAGCAACACTTTCGGTTGAGTGACTAAAGCCCTGGCAATAAACACGCGCTGGCGCTGACCGCCTGAAAGTTCACCGATTTTGCTGTCTGCAAATGCTTCGATTTCCATTCGCTTTAGGGCGCCGAGCGCCTCGCGACGATCTTGTGCGGAGCTTCGACCCCATCTTTTGTTGGGTCCCAGCTTGCCCATCAGCACGACGTCGATGGACGTGATGGGGAAGCTGCGGTTGATGTGAACGTCCTGGGATACGTAACCGATGTGGTGAGATGCCTTTTCCGTGGTGTTTCCCAGGACCCGGATAGAACCTTTAGTCGGTTTAAGCAGCCCCAGCATGAGTTTCAACAGGGTGGTTTTGCCTCCGCCGTTGGGACCGATCATGGCGATAAAATCCCCTTGCCGGATATCCAGGCTGACGTCCTCGAGTACCGTTTGTCCGTTGTAGGCAAACCAAACGTCTTTTATTTCAACAATTGAATCCTGCATAGAATGCCTTTTATCTTAGAGCCACTTTGAATTTTTGGGCGACCTCGTGAAGGTTACCGGACCAATCGGGAGCCAGCGGATCGGCAAATATCACCTGACCGCCAATTTCTTTTGCTAACAGCCTGGCGCTCTTGGATGAGAACTGCGGCTGCACAAAGATAATATTGATATGCTTCTTTTTGGCATGCTCAATCAGTGCTTTGAGCTGAGCCGGCTTGGGGTTTTTGCCTTCAATTTCGACCGACACCTGTTGCAAACCATAGGCCCGGGCAAAGTAGCCCCAGGACGGGTGAAAGACCATAAATTGAAGCCCCTGCCTGCCGGCAAAGATATTTTTAAGCTCGTCATCCAGCGCCGCAAGTTTTGAGACAAAGACTTTGGTGTTGGCTTCATATACCGCTCTATGGTCCGGATCAATTTCAACTAAAGCATTCAGAATCGTGCGCGCCTGGGTCATAACCAGTGTCGGAGACAGCCAGATGTGGGGGTCAAGCTCGCCGTGATGGTCTTTTTCCCGGTGGCGTTCAGATTCGGCGGGATTTGTTGCCATGCGGATTTTTTGGATGCCATGGTCCGTATGCACCACCTGCATGTCGGGGTTGGCTGCAGCGATTTTTTTCAGCCAGGTTTTTTCAAAGGGCACGCCGACCGCAAAATAGATATGCGTCCTGGAAATAGCGGCCATCTGCCGTGGCTTGGGCTCGTAAGTAGCCGGGCTCGCTCCAGGTTGAACCATCACCTGAACATCCACCCGTTGCTTGCCAATTTGGTGTAAAAAATATTTTTGAGGTGGGATGCTCACGAAAACAGCCAGCTTTTTTCCTGCCTGTGCAGGTCCACTGCCGATGAGCAAAAAAGCCCCTGAAATCAAGAACGTACCGATTAAAACGAGCTTGCGCTGATTCACCCACATAAATGTTATCTATCCTGATAAAATGTGCTGCCAATAAGATAACGCGGTTATCTGGAAAGATCCAGTTGCATTATTTCTTTACGACCTGCATGCCATCTTTTGTGTCCTGGACCTGGTAACCCAGCGTTTCAATTTCAGCGCGCAGCTCATCGGAGGCCGCAAAATCTTTGGCTTCCCGGGCCTTTATGCGGGCATCAACCAGTTTTTGAACCGCTTCAGGCAATGCCGGCGCTTTGTCGAGCTGATCCAGCCCGAGTCCAAGCACCCGGTCAAAATCCAAAATGGTGGTGCGTTTTTCAGTATCGCGGATATTGCTTTTCAGCATCTCCTGAATAACCGCCAGGGCGCGGGGCATATTTAAGTCATCATTGATGGCTTCCATAAATTTGTTTCTAAATTCAGTGTTAATGGAATGGTCACTATCGACGCCGGCAGCACCCACCTGCCGCACCTGGTTTTGCAGATGCAGCAAACCGTTACGGGCGGCTTCAATGCCTTCATCACTGTATTCCATGGGTTTGCGGTAATGGGTTAAAAAGGCCGCAAAGCGATAAGCCAGCGGATTGATGTCATTTTTCAAAAAGGCATTTTCCAGGGTCAGAAAGTTCCCCTCGCTTTTAGCCATTTTTTTACCGCCCTGGATGATGAGAAAAGCCCCGTGCATCCAGAAATTGAAAAACGGTTTGCCGGTCGCCGCCTCTGACTGCGCAATTTCATTGGTATGGTGAACGTCGATATGATCGGTGCCGCCGCAGTGAATGTCCAGCTGGTCGCCTAAAAATTTCATGCTCATGGCGGAGCACTCCAGATGCCAGCCCGGAAAGCCGATACCCCAGGGCGAGTCCCATTCCATCTGCCGTTTTGAACCTTCAGGGGAAAATTTCCACAGGGCAAAATCGGTTGGATTGCGTTTTTCCGGATTTCGTTCAACCCGGGCGCCTTCCTGCAGCGCTTCAAGATCCTGGTGGGATAGCTTATTGTAACCCTTGAATTTAGACGTATCAAAATAAATCCCATCGCCGGTGCCATAGGTGAAACCCTTTTCTTCCAGTGTCTTGACCAGTTCAATCTGTTCCGGAATGTTATCGGTTGCCTTCACCCAGATATCCGGCTCCAGAATATTCAAATGGGCAATATCCTTTTTAAAAGCCCGGGTGTAAAAATCGGCAATATCCCAGGCACTTTTACCCTCCCGGGCGGCGCCTTTTTCCATTTTATCTTCACCCATATCGCGGTCGCCGGTTAAGTGACCCACGTCGGTGATGTTCATGACATGCTTGACGGCATAGCGGTTATAAACCAGCACCCGCCTGAGGATATCTTCGAAAATATAGGTGCGTAGATTGCCAATGTGAGCATAGTTATAGACCGTGGGGCCGCAGGTATACAGTCCGACCTCACCAGGCTTGATCGGCTTGAATTCTGCCTTTTTGCGTGTCATTGAATTGTATAAAAGCAGTTTCATAAACGACATTCTTTTGCGGGTGGGCTCAAATCAATACATTTAGTAAAAAAAGAGTGAAGATTCAATATCTTTATGAGTTTTTCTTGACCGTACAAATGTGAACGATATACTTAAACCCTAATCTGGACAAGCCGGTTGGAGCGAAGCGGAAATCCCGGTTTATCGGGGAATTGAAAATTGAAGATTGCAAATTGAATAGAGAAATTAATTTGTGATAGCTTAAGAGGTGTAGGAGATTATCATGGTTGCTTGGTTTACAGAGCTAAATCCAATCTGGCAGGCATTGGTTGCGACCATGTTTACCTGGTTTTTAACCGCCTTGGGAGCCGGGCTTGTTTTCTTTTTCAAAACCATCAACCGAAAAGTATTGGATGGCATGCTCGGTTTTGCAGCAGGGGTGATGATCGCGGCCAGCTATTGGTCACTTCTGGCGCCTGCTATTGAAATGGCTGAAGGGGGCAGTTTGCCTGCATGGGTTCCAGCCACAGTCGGATTTCTATCGGGCGGCGGGTTTCTCTGGATTATCGACAAAATTCTACCGCATCTGCACCTGGGTTTCCCTTTGGAGGAAGCCGAAGGCATTAAAACGAGCTGGCACCGCAGCGTGCTTTTGGTTCTTGCCATAACGTTGCATAATATACCGGAAGGATTGGCAATTGGCGTGGCTTTTGGTGCCCTGGCCTCAGATTTGCCTACTGCCTCCCTGGCCAGTGCGATTGCCCTAGCACTGGGTATCGGCATTCAAAATTTTCCCGAAGGTACAGCGGTTTCGGTTCCGCTGCGACGCGAGGGGTTTACGCGCTTAAAAAGTTTCTGGTATGGCCAGCTGTCGGGTATCGTTGAGCCGATTGCCGGTGTTCTGGGTGCTTTAGCGGTAATTTTAATGAAACCATTGTTACCCTATGCATTGGCCTTTGCTGCCGGCGCAATGATCTTCGTGGTGGTGGAAGAACTCATTCCGGAATCTCAACTGGAGAAAAATACCGATATCGCCACAATGGGTGCCATGGTTGGGTTCGCCGTCATGATGACTTTGGATGTTGCTCTGGGATAAGGGCCATGCTCACAAAATCAAGTGAGCTAGACTTCAAAATGATCGCACGATACAATTTACAAAAACAATGGAGTATGCTAAAAGTCATCCTTCATGATTTAAGCAACAGACCTTCGGTGGCCTGTAAAAAATCATATTTAGTGGTTATCAAAAAAGCGATATAAATTAATAATTTAAAAGAAATGGGAGTAGCAGCGATGACCGTAGAGCGTGAAAGTATCGATTTTGATGTGCTGTTTGTCGGCGGTGGCCCGGCCAGTCTGGCGGGCGCCATTAAACTGATGCAATTGGCCAAGGAGAAAAACCTCAATCTGGAAGTGGCCCTGATCGAAAAAGGCGCCGAAATCGGGTCCCATGCGCTAAGCGGCGCCGTCATGGACCCCAAAGCCCTCAAGGAACTCATGCCGGACTACGAGGAAAAAGGTTGCCCCATTGAAGCCACCGTCAGAGGCGATGAGTTCTATTTTTTGACTGAAACTTCAGCTTATCCGGTGCCGTTTGTTCCCAAACCCATGCACAACAAGGGCAGTCTGATCATCAGTCTTTCCCGATTTACCCGCTGGCTGGGCACGCTGGCTGAAGAGATGGGCGTCAATATTTTCCCCGGATTCGCCGGCAAAGAGATCCTTTACGGTGAGGATCAAAAAACCATAATCGGGGTGCGAACCGGCGACAAAGGCCTGGGACCCGATGGAGAGCCCAAATCAAATTTTGAGCCCGGAATCGATCTGAAAGCCAAAGTAACCGTCTTCGGAGAAGGAGCCCGCGGCAGCCTGTTCAAGGAAATCGACAAAAAACTAAATTTATGCGAGGGCAAAATGCCCCAGGTGTTTGAAACCGGTATTGAAGAGGTCATCGAGCTGCCGGAAGCGTCCAATTATTTTAAAACCAGCAAAGGCAACGATATCCATCTGATGGGCTATCCCATCGGGCTGTATATACCCGGCGGCGCCTTTATTTACCAGATGGGCGCAAACCGGCTAACCCTGGGGTTTCTGACCGGGCTTTGCTATGAGGACCCCCTGATGGATCTTTACGAGACGTTTATCCAGTTCAAAAGCCATCCGTTCGTGGCCAACCTCATCAAGGGCGGCAAGGTCGTTGAGGCCGGCGCCAGGGCGGTTTCCACCGGCGGCTATTACACCTTGCCCAAACTGGCCGTTGACGGCGGTCTTTTTATCGGCGCCAGCGCCGGCATTCAATACATGCCCGGATTAAAAGGCATCCATGTTTCCATGAAATCCGGCATGCTGGCTGCGGAATCCATTATCCAGGCGATAGAAAAAGAAAGTTTTAACCAGGAGACGCTCAAAGCCTATTCCGACTTGTTTGAAAGCAGCTGGATTAATGAGCAACTGTATGAAGGCCGCAATTTTTACCAGGCCCTTTCAAAAACCAATCTGATGAAATTTATCCATCTGGGCGCTCAATATTTCACAGGTGGACGTGGTTTTGCGGACAACATGCCCCTTGAGGAAGATTATAAGACGCTCAAGCCGCTTAACGGCGAGAAAATTGATATTCAACCGGCAGTCGATTCCAAAATCTATGACGGCAAGCTGTATGTGGACAAGCTCACCGGTGTCTATCTGTCCAAAACCAAGCACCGCGAAGATCAGCCATCCCATATCATTGTGCACGACACCGATCTTTGCGTGAACACCTGTTATCCCAAGTACCGCAGCCCCTGCACCCGGTTTTGTCCGGGCGATGTGTATGAAATTGAGGTTGATGATAACAGCGGCGAGCGCAGGCTGAAGCTGAACCCTTCCAACTGCCTGCACTGCAAAAGCTGTGATATTAAGGACCCCTATGAGAATATCACCTGGACGTGTCCGGAGGGGGGGGAGGGGCCGGGATACACCTTGCTATAAAACCAGTTTAGAATGTTCAATTAAACAGTAGCAAATAATTCAGCATCCGTGATTACAACTTGTTCAGTCGCGGATGTTTTTTTGGGGAAACTGAAAAAGGCGGCTGCCGCAGGAAAAATGAAACACCTTCTAAATAAGTTTACCGTTGTATTATCGACTGTTTTTTTGCTGGCCGCCCCTGGGTGTATTTTTGCCGGCGATAAATATCAGGAGATGATCAACTGCGACCTGCATGCGGGCACTTGCACCCAGAACCTGGCAGGATCCACAGTTGCCCTTACGGTCGCTCCCCGTCCGGTAAAAGCCATGCAGGATTTATCATTCAGGGTTACCCTGAACGGAAAACTGCCGCCGAACACTAAGCCGCCTTACATCGATCTGGGGATGCCGGGCATGAATATGGGCCCCAACCGCGTGCAGCTTAAATCCGCCGGCAACGCCACCTATGAGGGCCGGGGCGTAATCGTCAGGTGCCCCAGCGGCCGCCGAACCTGGCAGGCTACGGTAACCATACCCGATGTGGGCCAAACCGATTTTATCTTCGATGTTATCTACTGAAACGCTATTCCTGCTTTACCTTTCCACCGGCTTTACCGTCGGCTTCGGACATTGCATCGGCATGTGCGGACCGATTGTGGTTACCTTTAGTCTCAATCTCAAAGAAAAAAACATCCTTGTCCCTCAGCTATTGTATCATCTTGGAAGAACCGTCACCTATGCCATCCTGGGTGGAGTGGTGGCGGCCGCAGGTTCCTTTACCATGGTAGCCGCTCATATAGAGCGTGTCCAGAAAGGCGTGATGATTTTCGCGGGTATCTTAATTGTGCTCATGGGAGTCGCCATGGCCGGATGGGTTCCTCTTGGCAAAGTCTTTGGCGATCATTTCAACCCGGGTGGCGTCATTTCAAAAGGGTTCGGTAAACTGCTGAAAGTAAAATCAACGTTAGTCTATCTGCCATTGGGGGTGTTGCTTGGACTGCTTCCCTGCGGCCCGGTATATACGGCCTTGTTGGGAGCGGCCCGGGCCGGCATGGATGCTGACTCCGTCTATCATGGCGTGTCAGCCGGTATGGGCCTGATGGGTGCTTTCGGAATGGGTACCGTTCCGGCGCTGTTTTTAGTGGCCAAACTCGCCGATATGGGCTGGCTGAAATCAAGAGCGATCATCTACAAGGTAGGGGCGGTTTTGATGATCGTCGTGGGCGTCTTGTTCGTTGTGAAAGGAATTCGATACTAACTGAATGAAAACGAATCCTGCCACATTCTTCAGCTCAACACATTTCGGCCTGCTTTTATATCCGATGACCCCTATTTTTCTGATACTCAACAACTGAAATTTTGAAAATTAACGTTTTTTAGCTGCCTTTCCGGTGCGCTTTTTAGCGCTGGCGCTGCCGGCACGTTTTTTAGTACCCGAGGTGCGGGTGCGCTTTTTGGTGCTCGCACGGCGGGTCGTTTTTTTGGCAGTTGTGGTGGCCGCTCGCTTTTTGGCGGTGGTTTTGCCGGCACGTGTTTTAACAGCAGCTTTTCTCGTGCTCTTTTTAGCCGTTGTGCTGCCGGCCGCTTTTTTAAGTTTCCGAATCTCATTTTTCAACGCTTTAATATCTTTCGCCGTAGCGATATCCATTTTCTTCAAAATGTCTTTGACGATTTTTTCCACGTACTTTTCCAGTTTCTTCTGGGTATCGTCATAGCGGCTTTTCATGTCTTTTAAAAATTTAGACCCTTCTTTGTCCGACATCTTGGCCTTTTTAATGATTTCCTTGGAGAGTGCTTCCACCTCCCCCCAGGTTTTGTGCGCCAGGCCGGCTCCCGCCAGATAAGTCTTTTTAAAGATCTCGAGCATGACAATCTCCTTTCTGCCTCTGCAAATACAGGTTTATACCGCTTTCCATAATAATGTTCCGAATTGCGGAATTGGGGTATAAGTGGTTGTAGAAAAAAACGTTTCAATACCGCAACGGTTTTTTGACAACCACTATAAGAGAAAATACTTTTCTTCGCCGAAAAGATTTGTGATAGGTTATATCAATAATATGACAGGATTGTTAAAATACAACTAAAAGCTATTTCATTTTGCCGAGTATCGCACTGGCGATGGTATTTTTCTGAATCTCCTTGGTGCCTTCATAAATTTCAGTAATCTTGGCATCCCGATAAAAGCGCTCAACTTCATATTCGGTCATATAACCGTATCCCCCCAGCAATTGAATGGCCTCGTCCGCCACCTCGACCGCCGTACGGGCGGCATACATCTTGGCCATGGAGGTTAATTTGGGATCGATGCGGCCCTGGTCATAATTCCAGGCGGCTTTGTAAGTTAGCAGGCGGGCAAGTTCTATTTTGGTGGCCATGTCGGCCAGCTTGTGCTGGGTCACCTGAAACTGGGCAATTTTGCGGCCGAACTGCTCGCGCTCTTTCACATAGGCAAGGGCGCGGTCATAAGCGCCCTGAGCGATTCCCAGTGCTTGGGCCGCAACCAGAATTCGGCTCTCATCAAAAAATTCAAGCACCTGGTAGAATCCTTTGCCTTCTTCTCCGATAAGATTGGAAGCCGGCACCCGCACATCTTTAAAATTTAATTCGGCCGTAGCCATCATATGGATGCCCATCTTATCGCCCACATCGGTAGCCGTGACCCCTTTTCGCTCGGCTTCTACCAGGATCAGGCTGATGCCTCTGTAAGACGGCTGGCATTCAGAATCGGTCTGGCACATCACAGAATAAAATCCGGCCAGACCGCCGTTGGTAATAAATGTTTTGGTGCCGTTGATGACCCATTCATCTCCGTCGCGCACCGCCATGGTATCCATGGAGGTAATATCTGACCCGTGGTCCGGCTCGGTAAAGGCGCCGCCGGAAAGCATCTGCCCTTCGGCAACCGCGGGGAGAAACTTTTGCTTCAACTCTTCACTTCCAAAACGCAGCACACACTCAGAGGCAAAACCGGATAAAATGATTGCAGAACCGATGGTCGAATCCCGGGCGCAAAACTCATCAGCAATAATGATATTTTCCAGAACCCCCAGATCCTGCCCGGAATATTCTTCAGGAAAGTGCACGCCCACAAATCCCAGGTCGCAGGCTTTTTTCCAGATTTGGGTTGGAAATTCGTGGGTACGGTCCAGCTCTAGAGCCAGTTCCTTGTCAAATTCACCTCTGGCAAATTCCCGTGCCGCTAACTGTATCTCTTTTTGCGATTTCGTCAGTTCAAAATCCATGATTGCCCTCCCTAAAAAATCAGTTTGATTGGAATTAGCATAAGGCTGCAGGCTTTTCAAGGAGTTTAAAAGCCTCTTGACTGAAGGCTCAAACTAACTTAACCTAATTTGAGCGTTTCAAATTTTATAATTTGAAACCCTTCGGGATTGCCGATCTTACCGCATCTACGGTGTCAAATGTCGTCCCGCATAGGCAACTATAGCGGGACGACATCTTCCTTGTAGCTGCAGCAACCTCGACAATCGCTCAAATTAGGTTTATTAAATTTTAAAAAATTCAAGCGGATGGATACGAGATCGAAATTCGAATGAAAGGGAGCTGACAAATATGCCATATTCAGTTGCACTAGCCGGCAAAGGGGGGAGTGGTAAAACCACCATGGCCGGCATGCTTATTAAATACTTGTTGAAAAAAAATAAAACCCCGATTCTGGCGGTAGATGCCGATTGTAATGCCAATCTCAATGAAGTCCTGGGTGTTGATATTGCCGATACCTTGGGCAATGCTCGGGAGGAAATGAAAAAAGGCGATGTCCCCAGCGGTATGACCAAAGATATTTTTATAGAAATGAAACTTGAAGAGGCCCTGGTTGAATCCGAAGGTTTTGACCTCGTTGTAATGGGCCAACCCGAAGGCGCCGGCTGCTATTGCGCGGCAAACACATTGCTGACCAATTTTCTGGATAGGCTGTCGGGCAATTACCCCTATATTGTTATGGACAATGAAGCCGGCATGGAGCATATCAGCCGGCTGACAACCAACAATGTAGACATCCTCTTGATTGTATCGGACCCCTCCCGGCGGGGCCTTCAGGCCGCGGTGAGAATCGAGGAACTTGCCAGATGTTTGAAAATCGTGGTGGGTAAAAGTTATGTCGTCATTAATCAGACGCGAGAGGCCCCTCACCAGCAGGCTATGGAGATGATCAAAAAAGCCAACCTTGAGCTGATCGGAACCGTACCTAAGGATGACGTGATTTATGATTTTGATTTCAACGGCCGCCCGACCATAGAGATGCCTGAAGACAGCAAATCCGTGAAGGCCGCCTTTGAAATATTTGATAAAATTATTGCCTAGAATTTACGCTTTACCCGTTACCTCAGCTTTGGCCAAAAATTAATCAGAACCCATCTCAAAAAGGTGGATCAGGGTTCAGGGCAAGACGCGGGGCGGCGAAAAAGCGGAGCATACACGCTAGTATGTGAGCATTTTGAGCCGGCCCGCAACGCAGCCCTGGGCACTTAGACGCATTTTTGAGATGGGTTCTAGATAGAGTACAAAATCTATGAGTAATAAAACCGGCTTCCTGTATGATGAAAGATACCAGCAACACCTGACCGGTAATTACCACCCGGAGATGCCGGACCGGCTTCCATCGGTTTACAAAGGAATTGAGGATGCAGGTCTGCTGGAGAGACTGACGCTGATTAAAGCCACTCCGGCGGATTTAAAATGGGTGCAGACCGTGCACGACCCCAACTATATCAAACGCTTCGAGAGTGCATGCAGCATCGGCGATAATATCTTTGACAGTCCCGACAACCAGATGTGCACGGCATCCTATGAAATTGCATTGCTGGCAGTCGGCGGTATTTTAGAGGCCGTCCGCTTGGTAATGGAGGGCAAACTCGACAATGCGTTTTGCGCCGTTCGACCACCCGGTCACCATGCCGAAGTCGCCAAAGCCATGGGATTTTGTTACTTTAACAATGTCGCCATTGCGACCCGCTATATTCAAAAGGAATGGGAGATAAAACGGGTAGGCATTGTGGATTTTGATGTCCATCACGGCAATGGGACCCAGCATTTTTTTGAACGTGACCCTACTGTATTTTACTACTCTATTCATGAACATCCAACCTTTGCCTACCCGGGAACCGGTCGTGAATTCGAACTAGGCAAAGATGCCGGATACGGTTATACTAAAAATTCGCCGGTGCTTCCCGGACAGGGTGATAAAGAGTATAAACAGCTGCTGCAAAGAGATCTATTTCCTGCCTTTGCCGACTTTAAGCCGGAAGTGATTCTGGTTTCGTCCGGCTTTGACGCTCACATTGACGATAATATGTCGGACATAAAACTGACAACAGAGGGCTTTTCCTGGATCATTGAAAAAATTGTTGAAATGGCCAACTGGTATGCCCGGGGAAGGCTCATATCGGTACTTGAGGGCGGATATTCGATCAAACGCCTGCCGGAGCTGGCAAGAAATCATGTAGAGGTTTTGCTGAATGCTTAATGAAGACAGACTCGTAAAAAGTCTGCCAAGCTGTCATTGCGAGCGAAGCGAAGCAATCTCTATCAATCCAAGTCTCTGAAATCATGGGATTGCTTCGTCACTTCGTTCCTCGCAATGACCGGCGATAGGACTTTTTACGAAACCATTCAATGAATAACTTCGCCAGAAATTAAATACTTGCTAGGAGAATTGATTATGTTTGTCTCAAGATCCATGACCCGTAAGGTGATCACCGTTGAACCTGACTACGGAATTTTTAAGGCACAGGAATTAATGGCCGCAAACAGGATCCGCCATCTTCCGGTTATCCAACCGGACAGACGGCTCATCGGTATCGTGACGGATCGGGATATTCGAAGTGCGTTGCCCTACAAATTTTTTAAAGAGTTTCCCAGCGAAGAAGAAAAGAAAAAATTTTCGGAATTGAAAATCAAAAATATAATGACCAAGGACCCGATCACGATTTCTCCGACCTATACCATTCAGGATGCGCTGGTAATGATACAGGATGCCCGGGTGGGTGCTCTGCCGGTTGTGGATGAAAACGGCATCCTCAGGGGAATCATTTCGGTTCGAGATCTGCTGCGCACTTTTATCAATGTACTGGGGGTCGGCGAACCGGGAACGCTGCTGTGTATTCTGGTGGAAGAAAAGGTCGGACAGTTGAAAAAAATCGTCGATGCCATCACCGAAGAAAACATTTCCCTTGCCAGTGTGTTGGTGGCCCGATACTGGGAAAAAGACAAGCGCGCCGTTTTCCCTTATCTGCTGGCACAAAATGTCGCCCATGTGAAGGAAAAATTAAAAAACATGGGATTTACCCTGCTGGATCCCATGGAATGGTATTTAGACCAGCTGCCCAAAAATGAATAATTCACCCAGCCCACAACCGGTCTCCAACAAGCCTGGCTCCTGCCCGGTCTTTTGCGCAGTGAAGCCAAACAGGTTCGAATCGAATTGGAACGCGTGCCGGCCAAAATTTTAAAAAGCTGGACTCATGAGGAAATCTGGCATACCTTTTATGGTGAAAACGACAATTAAGGGATTTAGGAATTTGGGAATTCAGGAATTTTATAATGGATGAATTCCCCTTGGAAGGTCCAAGATGGAAATCACATGCTGGGGATCCAGAGGCTCGATTCCGGTTTCGGGCAAAGCGTATTTGAAATACGGTGGCGATACCACCAGTTTGGAAATCCGCACTAAAAACGATGATATCATTGCGGTGGATGCCGGTACCGGAATCCGCAGATTTGGAAACAAACTGGCTGCCGAAAACGCAAACAAAGTGAATTTTATTTTCACCCACGCTCACTGGGATCATTTAATGGGATTTCCCTTCTTCAAACCCCTCTATTTAAAGCGCTCCAAGTTTTATATGCACGGCTGCCCGTTTCACAGCCAATTTGTAGAGTCAATTTTATCAACCGTCATGGCGCCACCCAATTTCCCGGTAAAGTACAACGACGTTAAGGCGCAGATGACCTATCAAAAAGCCTGTCCGCAGGAGTTTGACATCGGCTCGGTGGCTGTCACGCCCATACCCATCAGTCATCCCAATGGCGGCAGCGGGTATAAATTTGTCGAAGACGGCAAAACCTTTGTTTTTCTAACCGACAATGAACTCGGTTATATTCACCCCGGCGGCCGGAGGTTTAAAGATTATGTGGAATTTGCAGCCGGTGCCGATCTCTTAATCCATGACAGTGAGTATACGCCGCAAGAATATCAGACCTTTATCGAATGGGGCCATTCGGTTTATACCGATGTGCTCCAATTGGCCCGGGAAGCGGGGGTTAAAAAATTGGGGCTGTTTCACATCAACCAGGAACGAACCGATGAACAGATGGATGATATGGTTGACGCCTGCCGGCAATATTTTGCCGACCAGGGCCTCAAAATCGAGTGTTTCGGTGTGGCAGGCGATATGACGTTTGAATTGTAGGATTTAGTTGATTAGTTAAATGGTTGAATCGTTAAATTGTTTGAAGGATTCTTTTCCTATTTAACTAATATTTCTATTTACCCATTTAACTAAAGCGAAGCGGCATATGGACGAATTGATTAAAAAAGCGGCGGCGGATCTATCTGAAGCAAAAATGGCGACGGCCTTAACCGGTGCGGGCATCTCCACTGAAAGCGGGATTCCGCCTTTTAGGGGCAAGGGCGGGCTATGGGAAAAATATGATCCCATGGAGGTCGCCCACATCGATGCGTTTTTGCAGGATCCGGCAAAAGTCTGGAACCTTCTCTTCAAGGATATGAAGGAAGTATTGGACAAAGCCACACCGAGCGACAGTCACAAAGGATTGGCAAAACTCGAAAAATTAGGCATTTTAAAGACCATCATTACCCAGAACGTAGACGGCCTCCACCAGATGGCCGGAAATAGTGATGTCATCGAATTTCACGGCAACATGGCCTGGCAACGCTGTATGGAATGCGACGCACATTACAAAACCAGTCGCGTTGAAATCACCGAAATTCCGCCCCGTTGCGATTGCGGTGGAATCTTACGGCCAAATGCCGTTTTATTCGGCGAAATGATACCGCAGGAGGCGCTCTGGCGTTCGCGGCAGGTGGCAACCGATTGCGATGTCATGCTGGTCATCGGCACATCCGCTGTGGTACAACCGGCCGCCTTGATGCCGATGGTCGCCAAAGAATCCGGGGCCAAAGTTATCGAGATCAATCCGGAACGCACACCGCTAACCGGCGACATCAGCGATTATCTTATCAGGGGAACCGCCGGAGATGTCATGAATCGTATCATGGCGGATTTACAAAAAATTATGTAATTCGAAATTAAGATAACAGGTGTCCGTCGCCCGGTTCAAAGGTCCCAGGATTCAGCGTTCAAGGTTGCCCTAACCCAGAACCTCTGAACCCTGAACCCTGAACACACACCTCGCTGCAACCCTACCCGATGGTTAATCAAATGCAAACATGAGCAAAAATACGACCCCCTGGATACAAACGCTCACGCTGACTCCGCCAAGTTTAAAAGACAATACGGCAGATGCGGACCGGCTCATCCGCACGCTAAAGCACCGGCTGAATACACCGGCCATCGAGATCGATCCTGATCTTTTAAAGGTTCTGCCGACGGTCTTACGCCAAAACAAATTTAAGTGTCGTTGTGTCCTTTTTAAAGAAAGACACCAATGGATTCTGACCGAAATTGCCGCTGCTGAGGATTCGCAGATCTTTGCCGGCCTGGCAGTCGATCTGGGGACCACCCGGGTGGTGCTGCGCCTTTTAGATCTGGCAACCGGCCGCCCGCTGGCTGAATCGGCCTTTGACAATCCCCAGGAAAAGATCGGACCGGACATCCTGGCCCGGATTCATTTTGCCGAAAAAGAAAACGGCCTCAGGGAGCTGAACGAGTTGATTGTCTCCGGCTTGAACAGCGCCATTAGGCAATTGTGTGATTCGCAGCACTTTGAGCCGGAGCAAATCCATGCCCTGGCGGTGGCCGGCAATACCACCATGACCCATCTTTTTATGGGCCTCAACCCGCGCTGGGTCATCCGGGAGCCCTATATCCCGGTGGTCAACACTTCCGGTGTCATGAAAGCAGACGCACTGGGGATAGCGGTGCACCCCCGGGCCCGGGTATTGATTTTCCCCAATATCGGAAGCTACTTCGGGGGAGACCTGATTGCAGGGATCTTATATTCCAGAATTTACCAAAACGCGCAGACCGGCATCCTGGTTGATGTGGGGACCAATGCCGAAGTGGTGCTCGGCAATGAAAACTGGTTGATTGCCTGCGCCGGAGCCGCCGGTCCGGCACTGGAAGGTGGCGTCACCCGCATGGGCATGACTGCCGGGCCGGGCGTCATCGATCGGATCTCGCTTGAGACGAATACGCTCGAGTTTAGGATCCACACTATTGATGATTTGCCGCCAAAAGGGATTTGCGGTTCCGGCGTCATTGACCTGGCAGCCCGGCTATTTCGATCCGGCATGATCGATGTCCGGGGCAAGCTGGTGCCGGCGGTTTGCGGCCCCAAAATTAAAACGATAGACGGGCGGTTGCATCTGGTCGTTGTTGCGGCCGAACACTCGGCCACCGCCTCCGATCTGACCATCAGCCAGACAGATCTGGACAGCCTCATGCGGTCCAAAGCCGCCATGTATACGATCCTGGAAACCATCACCGCATCAGTTGGAATCACACCGCAGGACCTGGGATCTTTTTACGTGGCCGGCACCTTCGGCTCTTTCATCAATCCGGAATCGGCCATTGCCATCGGAATGCTGCCGGACCTGCCGCTGGACCGGTACAAACCGCTGGGAAACAGCTCACTGGGCGGCGCCGCCCTGGCCCTTCAATCCGACAAATATCATGCTGAAATCGATCAGATCCGCGACCGCATCACCTATCTGGAGCTCAATGTCAATCAGGACTTCATGAACCGCTTCAGCGCCGCCAAATTTTTACCGCACACAAATACGAAGCTGTTCCCGTCCGTAAAGGTCGTTAAAAAAAGAAAATATGGATACCCCACATGATAATCGACTCAAATTATGAGTCGTTTAATGATTCTAAATGACTCAGCATCAATCGAATTTTCTGTAACATTTGGACGCAAAGTATTGCGATTGGCGGCAGGTCCCCTTGCCGGCTCATGGCGGAAAACGACACGTCATGGTTCCAGGAGGACAATTCATGGCTGTAAATGCCAGCTCATTGACCCAGTGAAATTCGGCTCCGCACTGGCGAACTAAATCGCGGCAGGATAATCATATTCAGTACACTTGCGACTTGAACTCACCTTTTAAACTTTTTGGGGTCCTTCGGAAAATAGGCCCTCAAAACCAAATATCTTCCGGGAAATCTCTTTTATCAAATACGAAATGTCGATATTGGATGGTTTTAGGGGTCATACTTTCAAATTAGCTTGATTTTAGGATTGCCAAATGAAATGTGCAATAATTTTAGAGAGATTACTAAGATTCGATTTAGGCACGTAGTCTAACAAAAATATTAGCTGAAAAAAGTGTATATTCGCCCTGGCTAATCTGCAAAATTATAAGAGAGTGAAAATTCGGATGGACGATATGATATCACAGGTCCATTGAGGGATGAAAAAACTGTGATAAGTTTACAATATCTGAAAATATGAGGACGCAAGATACTTGGTTTTTATTGTTGATATCTGCAATTTAGGCTCAGTTGCGATTAGGGTAAGTGGCGCAGGGGGATTTCACCCCTATCTTCAAGATCAACGTATCGCGTCGCAGCAACAGCAGCTAAGATACCCAGAATTACCAAAACAGCGATAATTTCAACCAGTGTAAAACCTTTATCGTTTTGTAATAGCTTCCGTTTGAGCATTAATTAAATTAAGGACTCATTTGAAAATTTCTATAACGAGGGTGTTTTGCCTAAAATCCATATATCACGGAACTGCTGATGCATTGAGATTATGCTATCCATTATTCCCTGATTTTCACGTCCCCACATAAAGCCCTTTGCCGACCCTCTTAATTTTGCCGGCCTTGTATGCCCGTAAAACTATGGCCCATACTTTCTTTCGATTAAATCCGGTCTTTGCCATTATTGTGGATGCATCAATACCTTTTTTAGTTCTCTTATTGATAAGCCTCAATACTTGGTCGGTGGCGCTAACACCCGCAGTTTTCTTTTTTACAGGTGCTCTTTTAGCTGGTTCGCTCTTCGCCGGTTTTGGCTTTGCCGCCTCACTTTTTTCAACAGTCTTTAAAAGCCCATCCACCTTTTTACTAAGGGCCTTGATATCCTTGTTTATAGACCGTAGATCTTGTTTAATTGTCATGCTGTTCGCCTCCTTTTTTAGTTCGAATATTTTTTGCCTTGGCCATGGGGTCTCTCCATTGTGTTGTGTAGGGAGTTGTAAGGTTAAGTTGATTAATAACTTTTTAGAAGATGAAAGGCAAGAATTTTAGAGAGTTGACTTTTTAAATGGATTAACCGTTTTGGCCTGATTTTTAAGTAATTTGACAGGATCGAAAGGTGATCTAAATATCGATTGCCGGTATGATATCACAACTATTTTGGAGTCTACCAAAGTTCAGATACGTTTACAGTATCTG
>Ga0255055_10000652_pt1 | contig 26312 bp, 21 predicted proteins | sample JV7_2_27_MG_FD_188633 | JGI IMG/M metagenome (GOLD analysis project Ga0255055, IMG submission 188633) | Seawater microbial communities from Jervis Inlet, British Columbia, Canada - JV7_2_27 | ecosystem: Environmental > Aquatic > Marine > Inlet | place: Canada: British Columbia | collected...
GAAATGCGGGACCGCGAAACAGCTGCTACTGCAATTGAAGCCTCTCTGACCGGCCATTTGGTATTATCCACCCTGCATACCAATAATGCTCCGGAGACGTTAACCCGACTACTGGATATGGGAATGAATCCCCTTAATATTGCGGATTCGTTTTTAGGAGTATTGGCGCAGCGGCTTGTTAGAAGGTTGTGCCCCGATTGTTTAGAATCCTATCACCCGGATAAAGAAGAGTTCGGGTATATCCAAAAGGATTACGGGGCCAAGGCCTTTAAGGATCTGGGAGTCGAGAATACCTCCAGCTTTGAGCTCCGGCGTTCTTTGGGCTGTGAAACATGCAATGGTTCCGGATATAAAGGCCGAATGGGTATTCATGAATTAATAGAAGGAACACCGCCTATTAAAATTCTAATCAAACAGCAAGCGACCTCTCAAGATCTGGCAAAGCAGGCGATTAAAGATGGAATGACCACACTAAAGCAAGACGGGGTTCATAAGGTTTTCGATGGAACTACAGATATGCGCGAGGTCCGCCGCGTCTGTGTTGAATAAAAAAAAAGGTGAAACCATGTCAAAAGCAGCAATGGTTGTGGATGCAGATTACTTTTTTGTAGAATTTGTCAGCGAATTGCTCGAAAAACGCGGCTATGCGGTCACCAAGGCCTATGACGGCAAAGACGGCATCTCCAAGCTGGAAGACAGCCCGCATGATATCGTGTTTGTCGATTTGGTAATGCCCAAGGTAGATGGCCGGCAATTCATTCATTTCGTGCGTCAGAAATATGGACCCAATCATTTTCCGATTGTCGCTTTATCGGGAGTGGTGATCGAGCAGCTCGGCAGCCTTAAAGAAATTGGCGCTGATTATTTTATGGCCAAAGGGCCCATTGACAAACTGGCCGTGCAGCTGAACGAATTTATGGCTGAAATCGAAACTTATCCTGAATTTCCCCCCAGTGAAATGAAAATAATGGAAACCGGCGGTGTTTATCCCCGACGGGACGCTGTGGAATTGCTAAACTCTCTGAAGTTTCATCAGGCGGTTATCGAAAGTATGGGGGTTGGCATTATGGTGGTTGATATTGATACGCGTATTTTAAATGCAAACTCACTGGCCTTTGAGATTCTGGGCAAATTACCAACGCAAATTGTCAACCGCCCGGTAGTTGATATTTTCCCGACACCGGTCAAGGCAAAATTGGGCGACGCACTAAAGCAGGTGATTCAGCTGCCCGCCAAATCAAAAACAACCTTTCTTACAAATTTTAGCGAAAGACCTATCAGCACCACCGTATCCGCCATTTTTATTTCTGCACGTATAGCCGGATGGGTTCTGGTACTTGAAGATACAGCTTGTGTCTGAAATCCTGCGATCAGAGGTTTAATTACTCCATCCAATTTTGTCGGCAACCAACTTTTATTAAAGGAATTAATCTGCGAATCTGGTTGGCTATTAAGCTGTTGAGCTGTTAAGCTACTGAGCCGTTTAGCTTAAAAGCTTATTAGCTTATTGGCTTACCAGCTCATCAGCTATTTTTGCTTCCAGCTTTGAACCTTCAGCAAGTTAGCTGTTGAGCTGTTAAGCTACTGAGCCGTTTAGCTTAAAGCTTATTAGCTTACCAGCTTACCAGCTTATTAGCTTACCAGCTTATTAGCTTACCAGCTTACGAGCTTATTCGCTTATGAGCTTACCAGCTCATCAGCAACCCCCTCTTGCCGAATCTCCTTGTAAGAACCGGTATTATTTGTTAAAAATTAAAAATTGATAATCTCGCAAAAAGTCAGAAAGGTAACCTTTTTACGAGTGTGTTTTGTATTTGGTGTTTAGTGTTTAGTATTCTAACATGCCGATATAGCATCATCTATTTCATACCAAACACCAAACACTTGATGAATTCGACTTTTTACGAATTCATCAAACTTTATAAAGAAACAGTTATTTTGCTGACTCAATTTATTTTTAAATCCCTGTTAAAGGAGGCTTTATGATACGGGCCGGAATCGTGGGCGCCACCGGTTATGCCGGGGCGGAACTTGTCAGAATTCTTTCAGGTCATCCGCAGGTTGAATTGACTATCCTGACTTCCCGCCAGTTTGCCGGAGTTAAATTTGACGATGTTTACCCTGCAATGTCCGGTTGCGTGAACCTCGTCTGTCAGGAACTGGTCGTCGAGAAAGTATGTGACAGCGCAGATGTCGTTTTTACAGCGCTTCCGCATCAACTGCCCATGACCCTTGTTCCGGAATTTATCAAACGGAACATGCGCGTCGTGGATCTCTCTGCCGATTTTCGATTTAACGATGCCGCAGTGTACGAATCTGCTTATCAGCCGCATACGGCCAAGGATTTACTCGCTAAAGCCGTTTATGGCTTAAGTGAAATATATTTTGAAGACATCCGATCCGCCAATTTGATCGGCAATCCGGGATGCTACCCTACCGGTGTCTTATTGCCCCTCATCCCTCTGGTAAAAGAAGGCCTTTTGGATCTCAACACCTTGATTGTCGACTCAAAATCAGGGGTTTCCGGAGCAGGCAGATCCGTATCATTAACCAGTCATTTCTGTGAGGCAAACGAATCCTTCAAAGCTTACAAAGTCGCCGTTCATCGTCACAACCCAGAAATGGAAGCTATCCTTAGCCGCGCGGCCAATCAGCCGGTTAAGTTAACATTCGTTCCGCACCTGGTTCCGATGAGCCGCGGAATGTTAACCACAGTTTATGCTAGGCCGGTCGCCGCGCTAAAACCGGAAGATATTATTGACTGTTATACCTCGGTCTACGCCAAGCATCCTTTTATCCGGTTATGTGCTAAAGAGCGGGTGCCGGATACCTTGCATGTGAAAGGAACCAATTTCTGTGACATTGGCTTTAAATTGGACCAGCGCACCAATCGGCTCATACTTATCTCGGCAATTGACAATTTGGTTAAAGGTGCTGCCGGGCAGGCCGTCCAAAACTTGAACATCATGCTGGGTCTGGATGAAACAGCCGGGTTAAGCCATATTCCATACCCGCTTTAAAATCGAGTTATTTGTTGTCTGCTATGCGTCATCAGTTGTTGACTTTTGTTTAGGAATGTTTTGTATTTAACAAATATCCAATACCTAACCCGTATCCGCCTGAGGCGGAGAACAAATTGCCACAAAGGCACCAAGACACAAAGTCCGCCTCAGGCGGATTAATATTCATCTTTGCGTCTTTGTGTCTTGGTGGCGTAAATGTTTTGCTGCGAAATGCAAAAAAATAATTTCTACGGTACTAATAACTAATTCTAAAAGGAGGGTGAAGATGACCGCAAAACTAATTAAGGGGACGGAGATCCGCGAAGAGATCTTAAAAGAAATTGCAGATGATGTAGTAGAACTCAAAGAAAAGCACGGCGCTGTGCCCGGCTTAGTTACCATATTGGTCGGAGAAAACCCCGCTTCCATTTCTTATGTGACGCTGAAAATCAAAACTGCCAATCAGTTGGGCTTCAAAGAAATTCAAGACAGCCAGCCCGAAGATATTTCTGAGGAAGATTTGCTGGCCTTAATTGATAAATACAACAATGATGATTCCATTCACGGCATTTTGGTCCAACTCCCGCTGCCAAAACATTTAAACGAAAAAAAGTTGCTCAATGCTATTGATCCGGATAAAGATGTGGATGGTTTTCACCCCGTGAACGTGGGCCGACTGATGATCGGTGGTGATGAAATAAAATTTCCGCCGTGCACGCCGGCCGGGATTCAGGAGATGATTGTGCGATCCGGTGTGGAAACAAGCGGTGCTGAAGTCGTTGTCGTAGGTCGCTCTAACATCGTCGGCAAGCCGATTGCCAATATGATGTTGCAAAAAGGCGATGGCGCCAATTCTACCGTGACGGTTGTACACACCCGTACTCAGGATTTGGCGGCACATTGTAAACGTGCCGACATTTTGATCGTCGCGGCCGGCGTACCGGGATTGGTCAAACCCGAGTGGATTAAACCGGGTGCATGCGTAATCGATGTGGGTGTCAACCGGGTTGGAGAAAAGATTAGCGAAAAAACAGGAAAGAAAATAGCGATCTTGAAGGGTGATGTGGATTTTGACGAAGCCAAGGAGATTGCCGGGTCAATTACACCCGTTCCCGGCGGTGTAGGGCCCATGACGGTCACCATGCTGATGAAAAACACCCTCAAGGCTCTGAAGTTCAAGCTGGGGGTGGCCTAATGTTTTAAATTTAAAAAAAACTAAAGTTAGGCAATTAAAAGCCGATATTGTTAATAGATTAAACTGTTTATTATATTGACAAAGAAATTGTTACCTAATATATTGTTTTTTAGGACAATTTTTTCATTCGAAAAGGCAAAGTCACCGAAAGATGGCGACGCAAAACTATGGGTCTAAAGCCGATGCGGCTAAGACTGCCAGGTTGCCGATAGTATGCAATCAGAACGCCTTTAGGTGATTGGGATTAAAGGCGTTCTTTTTTTTTGTGCAGCGACCTAAATTGTCAGCTGTTGTGGACCTCCGGTATCAGGATGTCGGGTAAACGGTCGTCGCCTGAAAATTAAAAACCGGTAAAAACTTGATTGAATAATTTTTGAAACTTACGCACTTGACACGGATATTTGGTATATGTTACCAAACAATCCCAAACGGATATGCAGGGCTGCAAAACAATCAAGCGCATTCAGATAATAGATTGAATTCGATCAATGCTCGTTTTATATGAGTATAGATCGTTTGAATAAAGATAACCCGGGCAAATCAAAAATTCGTTTAAGGTATACCGTTATGCGAAAGAAAATTTCTTTTGTCGTATTAAGCAACAGTGGAGCGCCTGCAAAGCAAATCTGTGCCTCCAAAACTAGCATACGTTTGGTCAGTGTTTTTCTGGCAGCCTGTCTGATATTTTCCGGCTATATCATTTATGATTACTTCCAGCTCAAACAAACCACTGCGCACCTGCAAACCCGTGCAATCCATCTGACCAATGAGTTGAGTGAAATTCAAACCCAACGCAAACAGATTCAAGAGTTTGCCAATGAGATCAATGTGTTAAAGTCCCATCTGGTTACACTGAATAACTTCGAGAAAAAAATTCGTATCATCGCCAATATTGAAAAAACCGACGAAGCGAATAACATTTTCGGCATTGGCGGTTCCATACCCGAAGATTTGGATACCCGAATGCCATTGATGGAAAAACATAACAGCCTGATGCGCGATATGCATGAGCAAATTGATGAGTTGAATCGTGCATCCATTCATCAAAAAGACGAATTTGAATCCCTCCTCAAATCCCTGGAAGATCAGCGAAACTTGTTGGCTTCCACACCTGCCATCCGTCCCATATCCCGGGCTGACAAATCATGGGTCACCTCCAAGTTTGGTTTCCGGGTATCACCATTTACCGGTCAACGGGAATTCCATCGGGGGTTTGACATCTCCAGCCGGAAGGGGACACCGATTCTGGCTGTCGCCGACGGGGTTGTAACTTTTGCCGGCAACAAAGGACTGCTGGGCAGGACCGTGATTATCGATCACGGCCATGGCATGGTTACCCGCTATGGACACGTTCAAAAGTTTCTAAAGAAACGCGGCGAAAAAGTAAAACGCTGGGAACCCATCGCTCTGGTGGGAAACACCGGCCGCAGCACCGGACCGCATGTCCATTACGAAGTGCGTCTAAACGGAATTCCGGTGAATCCTGATAAGTATATCTTAAATTAAAATTCCAGGAGAGTTTCATATCTTATCCGCCTTAAAAGGCCGCTGCAGGTCAAGGTCACCCGATAGCTCTGTATCCGCCTGACCGATTTTTATTTCTTGTCATCCTGATTTGACCTGTCTGACCTTGCTTCTGAGGCCTCCCGCGCTTATATTCCTATATCCCGCTGGGCATCAAATCTATTTGGATATGGTGGGGCAGCGATGCAGTTGGGGCAAACTAAACATGCCTTCATGCGGGTGATCCACATCCCATAAATTAATTATTGAGAGATACGCTAAATTTGCTATAATTCACCCAAGGATCCGAATAGTTCATACTAAAACCTATATTGAGCGATTCTCGAGGTCGAAGATCCGCCTCTGGAGGACCGAAGATCCGCCTCTGGAGGACCGAAGATCCGCCTCTGGAGGACCGAAGATCCGCCTCTGGAGGACCGAAGATCCGCCTCCGGAGGACCGAAGATCCGCCTCTGGAGGACCGAAGATCCGCCTCTGGAGGACCGAAGATCCGCCTCTGGAGGACCGAAGATCCGCCTTTGGAGGACCGAAGATCCGCCTTTGGAGGACCGAAGATCCGCCTTTGGAGGACCGAAGATCCGCCTTTGGAGGACCGAAGATCCGCCTTTGGAGGGTTGCCGCAGATATAAGGAAGATGGTGTTCCGCTATAGTTCACTATGCGGGACGACATCTGATCCGCCTGCGGCGGAGTAAGCTCGGCAATCCCGAAGGGGTTCAAATTTTTAGTGGTTGTAATAAAACGTTCGGGATTCAAACGTTTTTTTCTACAACCACTTATGCCGCACCTCATCAGTTTGAAACATTACTATGGTGAGCGGCGAAAAAATATAAATCGATCGTTCGACCCAGTCGTACGACCCTGAGGCTCTCGACGGGTAGAATTCATTGAATATCAGATAAAATGACCTCTTTTTAAATTTGAAACGCTCAATTTAGGCTAAGTTGAGCGGGAAGGCAACACCCCCAAGATGATACTAAATGCGTTAACCAAAATCTTTGGCAGTAAAAACGAACGGGAGTTAAAGCAGCTGCAACCCACCGTTGAGCGGACTAATGCGCTGGAACCTGAAATTCAGGCCCTGAACGATGATCAGCTCAAGGCTCAAACCCCCAGGTTTAGAGAGCGCATCGATCAAGGGGAATCCCTTGATGATATTTTACCGGAAGCGTTTGCCACTGTTAGGGAAGCCTCTTTACGAACGCTGAATATGCGGCATTTTGATGTCCAGCTGATCGGCGGAATCGTGCTGCATGAGGGCAAAATTGCCGAAATGAAAACCGGTGAAGGCAAAACATTGGCAGCCACCTTGCCGGCATACCTGAATGCGTTGACTGGAAAAGGGGTGCATATTATCACGGTCAACGACTATCTGGCCCGTCGTGATACCGAATGGATGGGTCATATTTATAACTTTTTGGGTTTATCAAAGGGTTCGATTGTCCATGGCATAGACGATGCTGAGCGCCAGGAAGGTTATGCGGCCGATGTTACTTATGGAACCAACAACGAGTTTGGCTTTGATTACTTAAGAGACAATATGAAATTTGACCATGATGCGCTTGTACAATCCCGGCTCAACTTCGCGATTGTCGATGAGGTCGACAGCATATTGGTCGATGAGGCCCGAACACCTTTGATTATTTCAGGTCCGGCTGAAAAATCTACTGACCTGTACTATCAGGTCAATGGATTAATTCCGAGACTTTCGGGGGAGCAACATTATAGCATCGATGAAAAAGCACGATCGGCGACACTGTCTGAAGAAGGCGTTGCCCGGTGTGAACAGTTGCTGAAAGTGGATAATTTGTTTGACCCCAGATACATCGAGCTGTTGCACCATATCAACCAGGCCTTAAAAGCACATACCTTATTTAAACGTGACGTTGATTACATTGTCAAAGATGGGGAAGTGATCATCGTCGATGAATTTACCGGTCGCCTGATGCCCGGCCGTCGTTACAGCGAAGGATTGCACCAGGCACTGGAGGCCAAGGAAAATGTTAAAATTGAAAATGAAAATCAGACCCTGGCCACCATCACTTTTCAGAACTATTTTCGAATGTATGACAAGCTCGCCGGTATGACCGGGACCGCCGACACCGAAGCTGCGGAATTTAAAAAGATTTATGATCTGGATGTGATGGTGATTCCCACCAATATGGACATGATTCGCGTTGATTTTCCGGACGCGATTTATAAAACGCGCAAGGATAAGTTTGCGGCGGCTTTAGATGAAATTGAGGAATTGCATGCCAAGGGGCAACCGGTTTTGGTCGGTACGATTTCTATTGATGTTTCTGAGAACCTTAGCAAAAAGCTGAAAAAACGGGGCATCAAACATACCGTGTTGAATGCCAAAAATCACGAAAAGGAAGCCGAGATCATCGCCATGGCCGGGCAGGCGGGAGCGGTCACGATTTCAACCAATATGGCCGGCCGCGGCACCGATATCGTGCTGGGTGAGGCGGTAACGGATCTCGGCGGGCTGCATATCATGGGCACCGAACGCCATGAAAGCCGCCGGATCGACAATCAGCTGCGCGGCCGCTCCGGCCGACAGGGTGATCCCGGCTCTTCCCGATTTTATTTGGCCCTAGAAGATGATCTGCTGCGAATTTTTGGCGGCCAGCGCATTACCGGCATTATGGAGAAACTGGGCATGCCGGACGGCGAACCCATCGAGCACAACATGATTAGCAAAGCGATTGAAAATGCACAGGGTCGGGTGGAAGGCCACAATTTTGAAATCCGCAAACAACTGCTTGAATATGATGACGTCATGAACCAGCAACGTGAGGTCATTTATCGTCAGCGCCGCGAGGCTTTAGGCGGCAAGAGCTTAAAGCCCTCAATTGTAGAAATGATCCGAGATAAGGCCGCTGAGATCGCCGATATTTTTACGGCCCAGATATCCGCGCCTGAAGAATGGGATCTAAAGGGCATCCGTGAAGCTGTTTTTAAACAGTTTAATTTCCGCCTAAATTCCTTTGATGCGGATACCCTGGAGGACCTCGATCGGGACGCATTGGCTGATATGATATTTGACGAAGCCAGTAAGATCTATGATCAACGCGAAACGGCCATCGGCTCTGAGGAATTCAGGCAATTAGAGCGTATCGTCATGTTGCAAACCGTGGACAACCTGTGGAAGGATCATCTTCTCTCAATGGATCACCTTAAAGAGGGTATTGGCCTCAGAGGCTATGCCCAGCAAAACCCGCTGATCGTTTACAAAAAAGAAGGCTTTGAAATGTTTAATGAGATGATATCCCGGGTTAAAGACGAGACCCTGGGAATTTTGTTTCGAGTCCAGATTGAAGAGCCTAAGAAGATAGATGATCTAAGGCAGCCGAAAGAACAGAAATTGGCATTTTCAGGTGGGGGCGAGCCTGAAAAGCCAAAACCTGCGCAGCGAAAATTAAAAAAAGTCGGCCGCAATGCCCCCTGTCCCTGTGGAAGCGGGAAAAAGTATAAAAAATGCTGCGGTCGGTAGAACCAAATAAAAATAAAATGATGCCCTTTACAAGCGCTGATTCAGATGATTATTATAAAGACATTAAACCAGCCTGCAGCAACTGGGTTACACTCTGTAACGCTGGAAATACGGGTAGATATCGACGAGACCTTTTTCACTGGAGAACGATTCCATGGGTGAATATAATCCGGAATTAGAAGAAGGTGTCGGCTCAGAGGTTGGTGAGGAGCTCAAAGAACCGGCGATGTATAAGGTGTTACTGCTGAATGATGATTACACCGCCATGGATTTTGTTGTTGAAGTTCTCAGATTTGTGTTCCATAAATCTATAGAGGATGCGACCCAGATTATGCTGAATGTGCACCACAACGGTGTCGGGCTGTGCGGAATATTTTCATTTGAAGTTGCGGAAACGAAGATCAATACAACTGAAGCCCTTGCACGCGAAAGAGGTTTTCCACTTAAATGTACCATGGAAAGAGAGTAGATAATGATCAGCAAAGAACTTAGTGCAACACTTGGCTTTGCCGTCAGAGAGGCCAAAAGAAGACGCCATGAGTATGTCAGCATTGAACATATCCTGTTTGCCATCTTGAATGATCCCACCGGTGTTGAGATCATTGAAAATTGTGGTGGTGATGCAGATAAACTTCTGGATGCCCTCGAGAAGTTTTTTGATGAAAAAATTGAGCAGATACCGGAAGGTGATGATTATGTGCTGCAACAGACGATTGGGTTTCAGCGGGTCATTCAGCGGGCGGTCAATCATGTCCGTTCAGCTGAAAAACAGGAAGTAGCCGTTGCCGATGTTCTGGCATCTATCTTTCTGGAAAAAGATTCTCACGCTGAATTCTTTCTGAGCGCCGAGGGTGTCGCACGTCTGGATGTCTTAAACTATATTTCACACAATATTGTGAAGGATCCTTTTGCGGATAGCGCCAGCGGACTGGAACGGCCCGGCAAAGAAGACGCGGAGAGAAGAAAGAAATCAAGTCCCTTGGAGCTTTTCACACTTAATCTCATCAAGCTTTCTGCTGAAGGGAAGCTCGATCCGCTTATCGGACGGCAAGCCGAACTGGAGCGCACGATGCAGGTGCTTTGCCGCCGCAGGAAAAACAATCCGGTTTTTGTGGGCGATCCCGGTGTGGGGAAAACTGCCATGGCCGAAGGTCTGGCTCAGAAAATTCAGAAGGGGGACGTCCCGGACCTCTTAGAGGATATGGAGATCTTCTCTCTTGATCTGGGAGGGATGTTGGCCGGGACGAAATTCCGGGGCGATTTTGAACAGCGTTTGAAGGGCGTAATTGGCGAGCTGCAAAAGAAGTCCAAAGCCATTTTGTTTATCGATGAAATTCATACTATCGTCGGAGCGGGGGCCACCAGCAGTGGCTCCATGGATGCTTCCAATATCTTGAAACCGGTTCTGGCCAGCGGGGAGATTCGTTGTATCGGGTCTTCGACATTTGAAGAGTTTAAAAACCATTTTGAAAAGGATCGGGCCCTGTCGCGAAGGTTTGAGAAAATTGAAATTATGGAACCGCCGGTTTCGCAGACCATTCAAATTTTAAAAGGCCTGCGATCGCGTTATGAAGAACACCATGGTATTGCCTATACCGATGCGGCCTTAAAAGCTGCTGCCGAACTTTCGACCAAATATCTCAGAGATCGGTTTTTGCCGGACAAAGCCATCGACGTCATTGATGAGGCCGGTGCGTTTATCAGACTTTCCGGTTCAACGCGCAGAAAAAAGATCAACCCGGCCGATATTGAAAAAATTATCGCCAAAATGGCGCGCGTGCCAACTCAGAGTGTTTCCACATCCGATCGATCAAAACTCGAGAATTTGGAAGATGGTTTAAAAAAGGTGGTGTTTGGACAGGAGCAGGCCATAAGTGCGTTGGTTACTTCCATAAAACGTTCGCGGGCGGGCCTGGGATCACCGGAAAGGCCCGTCGGCACTTTTCTGTTTGCCGGCCCCACCGGCGTGGGTAAAACCGAAGTTTCTCTGCAGGTGGCTCGAATTCTGGGCGTGGAGTTTATGCGCTTTGATATGAGTGAGTATATGGAAAAACACGCGGTCGCCCGTCTGATTGGGGCCCCCCCTGGCTACATCGGGTTTGATCAGGGCGGTTTGCTGACGGATGGCGTTCGCAAACACCCTCATTCTGTGCTGTTGATGGATGAAATTGAAAAAGCGCATCCGGATCTGTTTAATATCTTGCTGCAGGTAATGGATCACGCTACCTTAACGGACAATAACGGCCGTAAGGCGGATTTTAGAAACGTGATCCTGATGATGACCTCCAATGCCGGCTCAAGAGAGATGAGTGCTGCCAACATCGGATTTGGTCAAACCCATAAAGACGCACAATCCAAGGGTAAAAAGGCCATTGAACAACTCTTCAGCCCTGAATTTAGAAATCGGTTGGACGAAGTCATTACGTTTAATGCGCTCGATCTGGATATCATGGAAATGATCGTGGATAAATTCATTGCCGAATTGAATCAGCAGATGGTCATCAAAAAAGTGGCCCTGATAATTTCGCCGGCGGTACGTACCTGGCTGGCAAAAAAAGGTCATGATCCGGCATACGGTGCCAGACCGCTGGGCCGCGTCATCCAGAGCGAGATCAAAGATAAGCTTTCCGATGAAATCCTGTTCGGCAAGATTCAAAACGGGGGTCATGTGTCCCTTGACCTGGCCAAGGACCAGCTGATCTTTGAATTTGGTTAATTCGTCAAATTGCAAATTGATCTCAGTGCATGCCTGTCTACCTCTTATCCGACGATTTAATATTTCCCTCTCCACAACATGCTCCGGAAGAAGGTCTTTTGGCTGTTGGCGGTGATTTAAGCCAGGAGCGGTTGCTGCTTGCCTATCGTATGGGGATTTTCCCATGGTATTCGGAAAATGAACCGATCATGTGGTGGTCCCCGGACCCGCGTCTTGTACTTTATCCTTGCGAACTCAAAGTTTCGAAATCCTTGAAGAAGACCATCAAAAAACGACTCTTTCAAGTAACGGTGGATCAGGCCTTTGAATCGGTGATAAAGGCCTGTGCGCAAAGTCGAACCCGGATGCAAGAGGGCACGTGGATCGTTGACGATATGATTGCAGCCTACTGCAGCCTGCATGAATCCGGGTTGGCGCATTCGGTTGAAACCTGGCAGGCCGGCAAACTGGTCGGAGGGCTCTATGGTGTGTCATTGGGGAGTTGTTTTTTCGGAGAATCTATGTTTACGCGCATCAACAATGCTTCCAAGATTGCTTTCGTGGCCCTGGTTGAACACCTGAAGGCTTTAAATTTTAAGTTGATTGATTGCCAGGTAACCACCGCTCATTTGCTCAATTTCGGAGCCCGTGAGATACCCAGAAACCGGTTTCTAATGGAATTAAAGAAATCGCTCGAATCTCCTACGCTAAAAAATAAATGGTCTTTCTCCACAAATCCCTCCTCTGGCTCCATCTCTGATTAAATCCCTCCCGACCTTATGGTCGTCATCCTTGACAGGATCCTAATAATTCGTTTAGATGACAGATTCTTATAATGCATTACGCGAACCCGCTAAAAGCTGCAGCGCTGGAAGAGGAGGCTATAATAGAATGGAAAAGGACTGTATTTTCTGTCAGATCGCCCATGGCCAAACGTCTACCGAAATTTTATATCAAACCGATACGCTGGTGGTATTTAAAGATATTAACCCCCACGCGCCGGTTCACCTGTTGTTTGTACCCAAAGAGCATATCCGCAGTATCAACGATCTTACGGATGCGGATCAGCCGATCCTGTCCGAATTGGTTATGGTAGCCAGGGAAATGGCCAGGGAACATGGGGTTGCCAAGTCCGGCTATAAGCTTTTGTATAATGTCGAAAAAGGGGGCGGGCAGGTGATATTTCACCTACACCTTCACCTCCTTGGCGGATGGTAGTTCCCCTTTCTGAAATGGTTATTTTTCCGCTGAGTCCGCCTCCGGCGGATTCCCGCGGGAACCAGAGCATAGCGCATGGCGCATAGAGCATAGCGTTTTGATTTGAAGCGAGAGAATTCAATTTTTAACTCTCTGCGCTTTGCGCTTGGCCATTTGTAATTTGGTACGTCCAAGGTAGAGAAACCCAACCTTACAACGAAGATGAAATCACTCAATAGCCAAAATGCCGGATTGTACATTCACATTCCGTTTTGTGTGCGGAAATGTCCGTACTGTGATTTTTATTCGGTGACGGATTTAGCTCTGAAGCCGAGGTTTCTGAACGCCTTGCTGCGTGAGATGGAACTGGTTTCTACTGAAGGGCTTCGCTTTGATACGTTGTATATCGGCGGTGGGACACCGTCCGTTTATGAATATAATGATATCGGCCAAATTGTTGCCGCAATCTTTCTAAATTTTGATTTCCGGCCTGATGCTGAAATCAGCATAGAAGTAAATCCCGGGACCGGGTCCATTGAGCAGTTGAAAGGGTACCGGGAAGCCGGCCTCAACCGCATTAACATCGGGGTGCAATCATTTAATCAGGAAAATCTTGATTTTCTGGGACGCATTCATACCGCTAACGCGGCCCGCAACGCCATAACCGGCGCACACCAGGCGGGGTTTAAAAATGTCGGGCTTGACTTAATCTACGGCCTGCCGGATCAGTCTAAACCGGATTGGCTTGAGGATCTAAAGCAGGCAGTCGAATACAATCCAACCCATCTATCCTGTTACATGCTCACCTATGAAAAGGGGACCTCGCACCATAGCAGCCTGAAAGCAGGACGGATTAAACCTCTGGCTGATGAGAACCTGCGCGTACTTTTCGAAACCACAATCGATTTTTTGGAAGATCATGGATATTTTCAATACGAAATATCCAATTTTGTCCGGATTGGAAAAGACGGAGAACCGCAGGTCTCCAAACATAATCTGAAGTACTGGACCGTGGTACCTTATATCGGCCTGGGACCTTCTGCGCATTCGTTTATCGAACCGCAGCGCCACTGGAATGTATCGAATATTGACGAATATATTCTCGCCATCGAATCCGGCAGACTGCCGGTAGCCAATCGGGAAGTCCTTTCCGAGGAACAGCAAATGATCGAAGCCATTTACCTGGGCTTGAGAATGACCGCTGGAATCGATCTGGTCGGGTTCAAGGCAAAATTTGGAATTGATTTTGTCGAGACATTTAATGAAATAATATCGGATCTGGAAAGGCAGAATCATATAGAGGTTATTAAAAACCGCTGCGCGTTAACACGACGGGGTCGCGTTTTTCTGGATAGCATTACATCGATGTTTGTTACCCGGGATCTTTCCGATGCGGAAGTTAAGTCATAATATTTCTATTTCTAAATAGGATATATAAGCGAATCAGATCTTCTGATATGTTGGGATTTCAAATGGATATCTCAGGTTTTTCAGAGATCCCGAAGTACCGCTATGTTGGGAGACTGTCGGAAAACCCTAAATCTGCAATTTTGATGTTGGTAAGTTATTGATTTTATTAATTGCGAAATTGCTAAAATTGTTATTTTTGGACTTTTTCGACAGTCTCTGGAGGTATCTGTACTTTAAGAGCGTAGATTTATCGCAGGTAAAATGATGGGCCCATAAATGGAATACGGGTGATTCCCCTAACGAAAGGAAGAACCACCCGCGGGTAAAGATATACGACGGGAGTTCGTATACGACTTAGAGATTGCATTTTTTGACAGTGGAGTCAAGGAGAAACTGCCACGCTGTGGCATATTTATTTGATCTTTTGCTGGAGCCTAATAAGTAATATTAAAAGTGGAGGAACTATCGATGAAAATGTATAAAATTAAAGGTGCCGGAAAATGTGTTGGCGGCAGGGGCGGGTCACAAATGGCAGTTTGAGAACCCGCACCTGCACCATGGAGGATGAGGTATAATAATGGCACATAAATGCCAATCGCATAGATTACTATTCAATTCCAGTATCAATGTCAAGAAAAAATATCACATTGTGGTATTTTATAATAACAAGCAATAGCCTTTCCTATTTACGCTTATTGGCCATAATCATAGTTTATAGTCAAGTTTTGATATATTGAGATACATGCATTTTGGAAAAATTGAAGATATGTTATGGCTATCTGAATTATAGAATTTCGCAGTTGTCCGGTTGGGCTGAAGGTTCTAAAATAAACATCATCCCTTACGAAGTTTTCTTGTATCCGCCACTCGCAATGTCACATTTGTAGAATCGAAGTATTCGGCCAGCGGGATAACATATTTACGCGAAACGCCGGTCATTTTCTTAAATTGCGGAGTGGTGATCTCCCCTTGGGCCTCGAGAAATTCCACCAGTTTTTTCCTAAGCGTATTTACCGCTCCGGCATTGAAGTACAGCTCTTCTTTCACTTTAACGATAGCCCCTTCATTCACCAGGTGCATGAGAACATCTTTGGCACGTTTGGCATCTATATCCAGAGATTTGGCGAGCTCCTTAAAATAGGGGGGCTGCAGACCTGATTTTTGGTAGGTATCCAAAATCTTATCTCTAACGTCTGCCTGTTTGCCGCCGAGGGACACGGCATGCGAGGCCAGGCGGACCGTGTTTTCTTCCTGAGCGATTTCATTTTTTTTAGTCATCTGATTCAGTGTCAAATTAAAGAGCTTTGACGTCAGGTAGGGCGGGAACTTGGTTTTAAGCTCTTCTTTCGACATGCCCTGTTTAAGTGGATTGGCTTTATGAAAAGCTGTAAGTTGGCCCTGTGTGTCGCGTTTAAGCTTTTCAAAACCGCTATGATGAATATAGATTCGATTTTCCTTGTCAACCTGGATGAGTGTTTTCTTTGACAATAAACCCTGTAGGGTATTTTCAAGCTGTTTATCGGCAAGATTGGTCATCATTTTTAGATGTGAGAAGGAAACGCCCTGATACTCTGAAGCTTCGGTATGATATGATATGAGGGCTTGCGGCTCCTGGTCCCCTAATCTTTTTAACCCTGCAACTGTTTCGGATTTGAGTCGTTTATGCTTTAAAGGAATCGGGTTTAGCACTTCGCCGCCACCGATCGTGTATATGGGAGAATAGCTGCGGATAACAAAACGATCATCTTTTACGAGTGCCACTGGAGAATCGAGGCGCAGTTGGATAATAGCTTCTTCAGCGGGTGCAAGCTCATCGCGGTCAAGCAAAATTACATTTCCGAGAATCTCACTGGTGCCGGTGTGGAATCGGATCCGCGTTCGATTTTTCAGGGGTTTTTTATTGCTGGCGAGGTAATGTAAAGATATGTCCACCATATAACTTGCCTCCAGGGTCTTCGGCTTAGAGAGCACTTCCCCACGGTTGATGGCTTCTTTTTCAAGCCCTTGGAAATTAATGGCGGTTCGCATACCGGCGGCGGCCTCGTCGGCACTCTGGTTGTGGACCTGAATCCCCCGGACTTTGGATGTGATTCCCGAGGGATATATCATGATCTTATCGCCCACCTTGACGCGACCGGAAATCAGGGTGCCCGTGATGACGGTTCCGAAACCTTTCATCGTAAAAACGCGGTCAATCGGCAGACGGAATAAATCAAATGGCGGCCGTTCGGGTATTTCGGCGGCAAGGTTATCCAGAGTCTCAATAAATTCAGGTATTCCTTCTGCTGTTAGTGAAGAAACAGGCGCTATCGGCGCGTTCTCTAAAAAGGTTCCCCTGACAAAATCCCGGATATCTTCAAGGGCTAGCTCCAGCCATTCTTCGTCGACCATGTCGATTTTGGTTATGACCACCATGCCGTATTGAACTCCCAGCAATGTGCAGATCTCCATATGCTCACGGGTCTGGGGCATGACCCCCTCATCAGCTGCGATTACCATGACGACAATATCAATGCCGGTGGCTCCGGCTACCATGTTTTTTACGAACTTTTCGTGACCGGGCACATCCACAATACCCAGATGCTGCCCGCTGGGAAGATCCAACGCGGCGAATCCCAGTTCAATAGTGATACCGCGCTCCTTTTCTTCCTTTAACCGGTCGGTGTCCGTGCCGGTGACCGCTTTTATCAGGCTGGTTTTACCGTGATCGATGTGCCCGGCCGTTCCCAGAATTATCTGCTTCAATGAACAAATCTCCTTGTAAAATTTATGAAAAGTAGCTTATGGCCGAGGGCAGGCGAGGCCCCGCATATGCGGGACTCCACATCTTTTTATTAAAAGCTGATTGTGTTCAGCGATGCGTCTCTGCGGTGAATCTATTTTGTTCTGCGCTTCCGCAGGTATTCCGCTAAATATGCCAGGCCCACCATAATAATGGCTAATCCCGTGACATAAAAGGGATCGATCCTGCCGAAAAATATTCGGGTAACAATAGCGGCAAACGCTAGACCGACAACCGCTCTGATAACAAAAATTGAAAGTTGATTCACTGTTTTAACCTTCTACAGAATTTAATCACAAAATTGTGTAACCGAGAAAGATAGACCCGTCAACCCCAAGTTTTTTTAGTCATGATGAAAGATAGTGACGATCCGCCAAGAAGCTCGGAATAATACCATACATAAACATATTTTTTCTGCTTGAAAAGAAGGATCTGATTTGTTAATTAGAATAGCCTTAAATCATGTGGTTTTCTGACTTCCGAATTCATTTTTATGGTGGGTGTAGCTCAGTTGGTAGAGCTCCGGGTTGTGGCCTCGGTGGTCGTGGGTTCAAATCCCATCACTCACCCCATTTAAAGCCTCAATTGAGCGATGCTCAATTGAGGCGGTATTAGATATCGGGTACTGGGTATTGGTTTTCTGAGCCTTTATCATTTCATTTTGGTGCTGAATGGTTTCAATAATACCTGTTTTTTACCAATACCAAAAAACCAATTACCAATAACGCAGAATTGAGCCATGCTCAATTCTGCCCATGCGCCCGTAGCTCAGCTGGATAGAGCGCCGGACTTCGAATCCGTAGGCCGCAGGTTCGAATCCTGCCGGGCGTACCAAATACAGAAAAACGGGGTAGGGCGCAAGGTCGCCTCTATCCCGTTTTTATTTGGATAAAAGTAGGATTCGGACCAAGGAGCAGGTTGAGCGTCGGCGAAATCCGCCTTTGGAGGATTCGAATCCTGCCGGGCGTACCAAAAAGAGATGCAGGTGGTGGTTAAATAAAAACCATTACCTGCTTTTTTTGTGCTTGCGGCAGGGTGAGAGGCAAGCAGCAGGCTTGTGCGCCCTCCTAAGGCGGGTAAACCTCAGGCGCATTGAGGCGCCAGCCGAAATCCGCCTTTGGAGGATTCGGACTTGTGCTGAGCCTGTCGAGAGGATTTATCCTGAGCTTGTCGAAGGGTCCCGCCCCCGCTGAGCGAAACAGGGCGATTTCACGTCTTGATTTCAGATATTAAGGAGTTCAACACGCGTACCAATAAAATTAATGAGTTAGCCAATCATGGTTAACCCATTTTTTGTTCGTGGTCAACGTTTTGGTCAACATTTGCGAGCGCATGCGCTATTTGATCGTCGAGCCAATCCGTATTTTATTTAATTCCCGCGTGCATAAAGGATTGCACGAACTGCCTTTGAAACAACAGGAAGGCAATGAGAAGGGGGGCGACTGACATCAAAGTAGCCGCAGAAATGATTGACCAATCCACGCCGGATTCCGGGGCCCCGAAAATACCAAGTCCAACAGTTAACGGGCGAGTCTCCACCGAGTTGGTTACAACCAAGGGCCACAGAAAATTGTTCCAATGGTGGCTTACAGAAACCAGTGCATAGGCGATATAGGTCGGGCGAGCCAACGGGACATAGACCCGCCATAACACACCGAAGACACCGCAGCCTTCAAGACGTGCTGCTTCTTCGAGTTCCTTTGGTGTCGATTTAAAGGCTTGACGTAGCAGGAAAATACCAAAGGCGCTGGCCATGTAAGGGAGGCCGATCCCGAGAATGGTATCGATGAGGTCGAACCGCGCCAGGGTTCCATAGTTTTCAACGATCAGGATTTCCGGTGTAATCATCAATTGAACTAAAACCAGGGCAAAGGCTATATCGCTGCCGAAGAACCGATACCGGGCAAAGGCATAAGCCGCGAGCGTGCAAAGTACCAGTTGCGCAAATAGAATTGTCGTGACCAGGATGAACGTGTTGAAGGCATAGCGAATAAACGGTGCCTGGGAAAGGGCTTCGCGCAAATTGTCAAGGGTAAGCGGTGCAAAAATGTCGAAATGCACCGCGTATTCACTGGGATGAAATGCTGCCCAAAATGCATATGCCAAAGGCGCAATCCACAACAGGGCAAGAAACCAGGCTGCAACGGTCTCCAGAACGTATTGAAAATTAAAGGATGAGGAACGGAACGTTTTCATCGATAGTGCACCCGTTTGTCCAGGACATAAAACTGCATGAGCGACATCACGGCTAAAAGACCGAGCAGAATGACTGTGAGGGTCGCAGCGTAATTGGTGTCAAAATATGAAAAGGCACTTTCAAAAATATAATAAAGGAGCAGATTACTGGCGTTATCAGGCCCACCCTTGGTGAGTACAAATAAATGATCTACCAATTTAAAAGAGTTAAGCACCGCGTTGATCATCACGAACAACGTTGTCGGCATCAAAAGCGGGAACAAAACCCTGCGGAAATAGTACCATCGGGTCGAGCCTTCCAGCCTGGCCGCTTCCTCCAGTTCCGGTGGGATGTTCTGCAGCGCCGCTAGATAGAAGATCATAAAAAATCCGGCCTCCTTCCAAATCGTCATTACGATTATGGCCGGCAATACCGTAGCCGGATCCCCCAGCCAATTATGTCCACCGATCCCGAACCAGCTTGCCGCCTGGTCTATCAGACCGATATCCGGCGTGTAGAAGAATAACCAGATATTGGCAACGGCAATCATTGGCAAAATGGTCGGGGTAAAATAGGCCATGCGGACCAGGGAACGGCCAGGTAGGGCCCGGTTGACCAATAGAGCCATAACGATGGCCAGTATAATGGACGTCGGGATAGTGCCCATTGCGAACCAGGCATTGTTAGTGAGAACCTTCCAGAAAATGGGGTCGGCAATCAGCGTTTCATAGTTTGCTAAACCCACGAAACGAGATGGCCGGATAACCGATCCTTTGGAAAATAGACTGTTAAATACCGTTGCGATGGTTGGATAGTGGGTAAATCCGATTAAAAGAATCGCGGCCGGCGTCAACAATAACCATCCATATACGTGCCTCATGATGTTTGGTGACATCGCTTGTATCCCTTAAAAAGAGCAGGAAACCGGAAAAGGGGAGGGGAACAGAGGGCTCCCGCTCCCCTTTCATCACAGATTTAGCTTATCGATATTGCTTCAGCAGTCGTTCGGATAAAGACTGGGCCTCTTTAAGGGCATCCTCTGGAGATTTCGTGCCGGTCAGAGCGGCTTGAATGGCATCGTCCAGGGCTTTGCGAATCCGGCCGGTCTCGTAGGTCGACAATTCGGCTGTGGCATATTTAAGCTGGTCCCGGGCCACAGCGGCGTACGGGAAGCCCTTAACATACTCTTTCAGTTTGCTGGTTTCATAAGCCGCCGGGCTGATACCCAGATACCCGGTCTTCATCGACCATTCGGCAGAACGCTCAGGGCTGGTCATGAACTTGATCAGGCTCATGGCCGCCTTGCGTTCTTCGGCAGATGTCTTTTTAAAGATGTAGAAATTGCCGCCGCCGGTAGGTGTACCGCGCCGTTTACTGGCAGGCAGCATGGCGACGCCGAAGTCGAACTTGGCCTTTTTCTTAACAATTGTCAGATTTCCGGTAGAATGCCACATGATGGCGGTTTTCCCCTCAAGGAAATTTTGGCGCAGAGTGCCCCATTCGATGGTACCCGCGGGCATAATCTTATGTTTGGTGCCTAAATCCCGCCAGAATTGCAAAGCGTTGGTGACGGCGGGGTTGTCGAAATAAGTTTCATTTCCGGCATCGTTCATCAGAACCTGGCCGTTTTGCATGGTCAAAGCGCCGAACATCCAGTAGGGATAACCGGTTGATGGAATCATCGCGCCCCACTGGGATCCGTCTGCTTTGGTAAGCTTTTTGCCTATGGCGACCAGCTGCTCCCAGGTCTCCGGCGGTTTGTTCGGGTCGATACCGGCCGCCCTGAAAGCGTCCTTGTTGTAGTACATGACGATGGTTGAGCGTTGAAACGGAATGCCCCAAGTCTTGCCGGCGGTTCGGCCATTCTCCATTAGCGTCGGGTAGAATGAGTCCAGCCAGGCCTTTTGTTCCGGGGTTTCGACGACATCATCAAAGGCAATGATCGCATCTTGCTCGATCAATTCGTAAATATCGATGGAAAACATTACCGATAGCTGGGCCGGCTTACCACTTTTCAGCGCTGCAAAGGCCTTGATCCGGGCATCGTTGTAGTTGCCGGCGTAGATAGCATTCACTTTGATGTCCGGATTCTCTTTCATAAAATCTGCAACCATGCTATCCACAATTTTTGTCAATGGACCACCAACGGCAACCGGATAATACATGGACAGTTCTGTTTCGGCTCCAGCCATCGGTGTCGCGACCAGGCAGGCCATAACTGAGACGATCATAAGTAAAATTTTTAGTTTACTCAGCATTTTCTCCACCTCCATTTTGTTTGAGTTTTTGTTTTGCTTCGCACGGAACCGCACTCTCGGTTCCGGCTCGCACTCTCCAAATGGACAGCCGATATAATCTGAATAACAGCGAAGTATTATCCTAACCACCCTCTCTTATGCCTTTTTCATTGAAAAATTGTGCCGCGTCAGGAGACCAACTGACCGTAATCTGATCACCCGGTGCGATTTGGGCCCGTCCATTTATTTTGGCAAGCAGGGTCTGTTCCTCATATACAAGGCGGATAATCGTTTCAGCCCCCAGGAAATCAATCGCATCAACCCTGACTGTCAAGCCTCGTTCGCTTAATTTGATTTCTTCGGGTCTGACACCGATATACCAGCCCCGGCTCCCTTGCGGAACCGGGATCCGACCGCCTGCGGAAGATAGTGCCTTCCGGTCTTTGACTTGATCAAGCCGTATGAGATTCATCGGAGGAGATCCGATAAAATGGGCCGCAAATGCGGTTGCGGGGTGTTCATAAAGCTCGTAAGGGGTCCCGTTTTGTTCAATGCGCCCGTTTTGCAACAACACGACCTGATCGGCCATAGTCATGGCCTCGATCTGGTCATGGGTTACATAAATCATGGTAAGGCCAAGTTTTTGCTGCAGGGCACGAATCTCGTTGCGCATTTCGTTGCGCAGTTGGGCATCCAGATTCGATAGAGGTTCGTCCATTAGGCAAACCGGCTGTTGGGATACGATGGATCTGGCTAATGCCACCCGTTGCCGCTGTCCGCCTGAAAGATTGGCTGGCTTGCGAAGCAGCAACTCTTCGAGCCCTACCATCTTGGCCACCTCGCTCAAGCGTTTTTGCCTCTCGGTCGAAGAAACTCCTCTAATTTTAAGACCAAAGAGGATATTCTCGCGAACATTCAAATGAGGGAACAGTGCGTAAGACTGGAAGACCATCGAAACACCCCGTTTTGCCGCATCCTGATCGGTGATGTCTTGTCCGCCAATTGTAATTTGTCCGCTTGTCACTTCCTCCAATCCGGCTATCATACGGAGAATAGTAGATTTGCCGCAGCCGGAGGGACCAAGCAAAACCGTCAGGCTTCCTTCAGCAACATGGAAGGAAACACCATCAACAGCCTGGATCTTCCCCCACTTTTTGACAAGGTTATGAGTTTCAATACTGCTCATATAACTTCATCTCCTCAGCATACCCATTAATTCGACTCCAGATTGTTTTATGTAATACTTGAATTTTGCACGAGCCGGAAGCTTTCATATTCTCATTAATTTTCATGCAAGATTCAGGTATTAGAATAGTGACAATCGTCCCTGTAGGGTTTCAATCGCAGAACGCTTCCCTCGCCTTGCCATTTAGCAACCCAGGATGTGTGGGGTTTAACGTAAAAATACGAAGTATGAATGGTGAATTTTTTCTATACTGAATTTGAAAATCAAAGTAAATGGAATATTTTTCGGCCATACGAGGGATGCACATCAGACCACGTGATACATTTTTAACAGTATATTGGCAACATCAAAATTAATATGTCTGAAAATAATGGAGGCGTAATGGCCAAATGTATCGAAGTAAAAGAAATTTTACCGCCGAAAAGCGGCCTGGGAACCTACGGCAAAAAGCAGGGAAATAAGGGTCATGATTATATGCATATCTTGAAGAAAAAAAAGGGAGAAGTGCACTTTTTTTGATCCCATTTATGTCGTAGTTGGACTGTGCCCAAATTGTGCCCGTCAAGGTCAAAGTTTTCCAAACATTTCCAAACGAAACCAAAAGTCAGTGTAAAAAGCGGTGTAGAATCAACTTGTTGTAATTACAACATTTTCAAATTCTCAGAATCCTGCTCTTCGAATCCGTAGGTCGCAGGTTCGAATCCTGCCGGGCGTACCAATAATTTTAAGGACTTATAGAATTATATCTGTAAGTCCTTTTCTTTTTATGCCAAATAGCCCCACATTAGCCCCACTTTTTTCAACATCCTATTTCACCTCAAAAAATCAAGTCAAAACTGAAAAATAGGGTAGGGCCGGCTTTATCCGGCACCCGCCATAGGTTCTCCGAACCCGAAAAGACCGGGTGCATTAATTCATAAACAGATGCTGCTCAACCTCTACGGTAGCGATGCTCTGATGGATTCTTAATCCTTTTCAGGTAATCTTACCCTTACAAGCTCCCCATCAATCTCTGCATACATCGGAAAATTTAATATGCTCTCCTTTTTATCTGGGAATGCCTCAATCAGCTCATCAAACAATTCCCCCACTGTTTTCTCCCCTTCCTCATATCCAAAAAATATCTCAAAGAATTTCTCAGCATCCTTTGGATATTCTAAGCCGAACCCTTCAACGAATTGGGCGATAGCCCTTTCATCTTGATCAGGAAACTGTATTATATCCGCCATTAATTAACCCTCCATTTTCTTTTTATAGCTATTTTAATAGCCCCTCGAAAACCGGGTAATCCTCGATGGTCAGACACAGCCATATCAGCTTAACCGAAGTGTCAGAGCACTTCGCCCAGAACGAAGACACCGCATTTTTGAATGCTCGTGCACAAACATCCTTTGGGATCATAAAAAGGCCGGTGCTTATTGCTGGGAAGGCTATTGAACACCACGCTTTTGCTTGTGCAACTCCCAAGCAGCTCATTATAGTTGCTTGAATTTTATTCTGTTCCTCACCATCTCCCATCCTTGGCCCTACAGCATGAATAACACCTTTGTACGGCAACCTACCGGCCGTTGTAGCTACTGCTTTCGTTACCGGAATACGACCATATGATTTGATGTATTTTCCGCAGTGCTTATCAATTTTTGGCCCTCCCTCATTTGAAATAATCGCGGCTAAGCCACCACCGTGGGATAAGCCTGAATTGGCTGGATTAACAATGGCATCAACGGGTGCACCAAGCAGATCACGTATGCCAAATTTGAACACCTTGTTTTCTGGATAATTTATTGAGAATTGATTATCGGTCATTTAAGGAACCTCCTTTGGATTTAACAACAGAATGTTTTAAATACAAAAAGCCGAACCACCTACGGGCAGCCCGGCCAATCCTTCATCCCCGTGGCAACCCGGCTGTCTCTCATGAGATCCGTTGGCTTTCCGACCCTGCCTCACGGCAGGTGTGGCTTTATCATGGGCTTTTTAGTTATAATAACCTATTTGTTTGGAAAAAGCTAGAATTTTTTAATCGGCATTATTTCGACCATATTTTAATAAATATCAATATATTAGTTTGGCCGGATAAACTTTATGCTGCCGTTCAGTAGATGAGATGGGCCGGAGGAGCCACTTTGTGAAAGGTTTTGACCATTTTCGATCAACAGTTTATACCATCTATGTACTACAACATTTTGGATCTTTTCAGATCCTCAATTTAACCGTAGTTCGTTATTTAGACCTTTATCGAAAATTAACGAATCCACTCAACACATATTATATGGAGGTCTAAAACATCATGGACCCTAAAATAATAAGCACTTTCGGTCTGATATTAGGGATCGGTGGTGTGCTAATCGTGTTTATTTGGGGACCGCCACAACCAACTCTCAGCACTGGTGTGTCTCTTGGGCTTGAAAAAGGAACAGTTATTGACGATAGTGGAAAGACTGTTGCAGATTATGATAAGGAAATTGAAAGAAAAAGAAAAACTCACACACGCTGGTCACGTTTTGGATTGATTTTAATTATGATTGGGTTTGCCCTTCAGCTATGGGCTGTCTGGCTGCCCAACAAATAACCTATATGTAGGTTGCAAAAATGGCTGAGATATCAATATCGTACAAAAACAGAATTTATGGTTAAAAAGAGACTCGATTCATATAAATCCAAACTCACCCCTCAGCAAATAACTGATGGGATGAATGCTGCCATGGAGAATGCGAGAAGACTTGTCGAGGATGCAAAATTGCTTCTGAATGCTGGTCGTTTTCCTACAGCTGCTTCGATTGCTATACTATCAATTGAGGAGTCAGGCAAATTATCTATCTTAAGGTCGCTTGCGCTTGCAAGAGATGAGGATGAGATTAAGGAGGCATGGAAGGACTACCGTTCTCACACAAAGAAAAATGTAATGTGGCTGTTTCCTCAATTAGTTGCTCAAGGGGCAAAAAAACTTGATGAAATGTGGCCGCTTTTCGACAAATCATCTGAGCATCCATATTTGTTGGATCAAATAAAACAGATTGGGTTCTATACCGACTGTTTAGGTCAAGCTCATTGGTCCGAACCAAACAATGTTATAGGAGAAGATATCGCAAAAGCTGTTGTTCAAGTTGCTGAAATATTTTCAAAAGGCCGGAAAACAACGGTACAAGAGATAGAGCTCTGGATGAAACATATCAAGCCGGTCTGGAAGAAAAATTTATCATGGATGAAACAGGCTCTCGTTAATTGGCACCGTGAAATGAAAGAAAAAGGACTTGTTCAAGATGATGATATTATAGATATGGAGATGTTCATTAGAGAAGGGTTTAAGACTTAGCAGCCCCGATTTTCTAAATATTTGTCGCGAGGTCGCGGGGTCGCGGGGTCGGGCCACCCTAAGTCGTTGACATTGCGAATAAAATAGCATAAAAACG